>ENA-ORTP01000232-ORTP01000232.1-human-gut-metagenome-genome-assembly--contig:-NODE-232-length-74460-cov-6.145259_pt1 | contig 74460 bp, 50 predicted proteins | sample MGYA00241913_ERZ509190 | MGnify/ENA primary metagenome ERZ509190 (study PRJEB26280, sample SAMEA2338839) | human gut metagenome | biome: human gut; feature: human-associated habitat; material: faeces...
GTCGGAAAACGAAAGTAGGAGGAAAACTTCTACTTCGTTTTCCTCCTACTCGATTTTTGAAAAGTTATTTTAGGATTGATTGTGTGCCGTTTATTGTCAAATATCCTAAAGCATACTATTTCGTTTCTGCAACTGTAGAATACGTCACGCTCCCTAGCTTCCCGTCATAACTCAGTGTCTCAGCTTGAATAATCAATGGCGTGGAATACTGATTATTGTAACATTCGATCACTGCCTTACCATTCTCATCCGTCTGCACAGTCGGATTCCAGTAAAGAGTTCGTCTTTTGTCTGCTTTATCTATGTATAATTCTTTATCTATATAAGCAGGAGAATAATACTCTAATGCCGGTGTATATCCCTGCATAACAGTCTGCCGGGTACCAAGAGCTGCAGTCTCGTGTTTATTCAGAACATCATGTTTGGGCAATGGAATGAGGTAGAAAATACTATATTTGTCCAGTTCCGATACATCTACATCATTGGAATTAGACATTTTGGTATTCTGGATAATTTCATCATCTACTCCTCCTGTGCCTTTACTGATGATAATAGAAGCCAAACCGTCTATTTCAGTCAGCATCATGTTTACTTCTGTTGACGATAGAATTTTGTTATCCATAATATAACAGATCGGTTTCTGGCGGTAAGTACAGTTATCATTGGAACGGTCCCAGTAAAAGAGTGGATTTAATTTTTCCATCACTTCCGGGATAGTGGTGATAACTTTGCCATTATCGCGAAGCTGATCGACAGCCTGGCGTATATCATAGTAGGCATCAATACTTTGCTCATTAATTTTAGTCGCCATATTCGTACTTTGACGGCGCCGCTTACTTTTGATTTCAACTTCGTCCAAAAGATAAAGCCCGTCTACCCGACGGATGGAATCCATATATAAAGAGTCGAATTTTTCAGCTTCCTGTTGCCAGTGGGCAATGTTGCTCCACTCCGGGTGCAACTCTCTGTAACCGTAAGCACGCGTAGCAGGCGAGAAATGCCGGTCGATGAGAATAGAAGCGTCCTTATTTCGTTCTTTTCCCACTTTGCGAGTCTGGATCACAGCTTCCATTGATCCCTCGAAATCTTCCAGCGGAATGCTGAAATGTCCGTTCTCATCCGTAACGGTCTGACCGGTAATAATCTCTGCATCTCTCTTCACCATTACGCTGAGAGCTATATCCTTCAGCTTGTTTTTGAGAATCGTAGATTTGACTTGTCCATAAAGTACCAGTTGGCTTTCTGGCAACTGAAGTGGGGTGAATGGGCTGATACCGATCTGTTGTGTCATATCATATTTACGCCATCCGTGTACCATTAACAGTATATCCAGTTCCTTCTGTTTCCGGAGAGAACTCTCTGTGAAGTAGTAGCCGGGTTGATGAATGTAGCCTTTCAAGTCCGATGTAAGTAGAAGGTCGGTGAAGATATTGTTATCATATTCCATATAATCAGAGCGGACGGCGTCACGGATACTGACTGATAATTTGCCGGGTATCGGTTCTCCTATGGCGTTGTTCAACTGCAGTTCGCAGCGGATGGGAGCATAAGGAGCGTAAATCTCTTTTAAACCTTTGGGCGAGATTTGTAAAGGAGCCCGTGGAGAAGCAAAGATAAAGCGGTCGCATAAAGTATTTCCGGCACGATTGAGCAGACTGATTTGTAAGACTCCTGCCGGTAACTTGCGCGACAATACTGTAAATTGCTGAGGCTTATTTGCCTGACAGTGGATAAGCTGATAGGCATGGGGACGTCCCTGATGGCTTATAAAAACGGCTAATGTATCCTGCGGGGTCGCTGCATTACATGATACCGTCACAGAAATAGCCCCTGCATTATTGCCTACTTTCAGAATATACCCGCTTGGCAGTGCTTTAGGGAGGGTAAATTCATACTGTTTTCCTTGAAAGTTTACTTTAGCGATTGCCGGCAGAGCAGAAGGCGTATACTCAAAAGCTCCCATTCCATCGTGTAAAGTTTCAAAAGACGTGATTTCTTGCCCTTCTTTGGTATAAAGTGTGCCTGATAATTGAATATTTCCTTCATTTTTGCTTTCTGCTTTGAAAGCAACCTGCGAAGTTATCCCTTCGACTAACTGTCCTCCTTCCGGAAAGAAACGCAGACTCAGCTTCTCTCTTGTTTCTTCCGGCCTTTTCTCCATAGACGGACTCAACTCATAGGTGCTGATACTACGCTCCAACTGGTCGCTATGAGAAAGCTGATAGACAGGGAAAGTACGTGAAAAGTACTGCGGATCACTGAATGCAAGCATCCAGCGGGTGTAAGCACGTACTTCGTAATAACCGGATAGCATTGACTGGGGGAGTACAAACTGCCCGTTGCCTTCTCCTTGTGATAGTTTAATGATCTGTTTATCAGTAACGTGCCCTGCCTGATCTACCAGTTCCACATACAAAGGACGGCTGATTGAACTGAAAACTTGTTTTTCGGCAAGAGTGACATATGCTTTGAACCATATCGTGTCGCCCACATAATAGCTTGTATTATCAAAATGCAGATATGCTTTTTCACGCGGATAGTTATCGGCAAAAGTTTGAGCTTGATTCATGTACTGTTCGAATATCACTTTAGCGGGTGGATTTTCTCCACGTGCAGATATTGCTAAAAGTCCGCATACTGAGAGTAAAAATAATAACGGTTTGTTTTTCATATTAGTGCTGTCTATTTTTAGTTGTCTATTTTATTGTATGATTTTTATGTTCAGCACTTTCTCTGTGCTATTTTAGTATCATGTGAACTACTACAAAGATAGCGGTTTCGATGAATAAAGAAGGAAAAAAAACGTTCAATCTAAGAAAGAAACTGTTCATTACTCTATAAATACTAATCGGATTGCTGTTTCATGTTGATAATTCTTTTTATCAAAATTCGTTTGTACTGAATGAGAAAGGCTGCCTTATTTTTATTGTTGAATAGATTTTATCATTTTTTGAATAGAAAATGTTCGTGTTTCTATTGTTTTTTGTCGTTCTTTGTGTATCACATTAAACAAAATCTAATCAATGATAATAAATAGAATTATGAGAACACTTATTATTTTGCTTTTATGCACGAACACGAGTTTTGCGATAGCTCAGATTTCTCCCAAAGCAGTTGAGAAGAATAACCAATCTGTGAAAACTGCGGGTTTCTTTAATGATTCCGATTCTTTAAATAAGGCTATTCATCTTTCAGATGAGGCGATAGCTTTGGAGCCTTCATACAAACTGGCATATGCAAATAAGATTAAATACTTAATGGCGTTGGGACAGAAGGAGAAAGCACTGCAAACCATGTTGCAAATGGAGAAATTCTCTCCGGATGATCCTTACTATATTTTAGGTAAGGGAATGATGCTGGAAGAGAATGCTAAAAAGAGCCTGGCTATGGATGCTTACAAACAAGCTGCCTCTCTTTTCAAAAAACGCTTGAAGGAGAAACCAACTGAAGCAGACCTGATGAATTATGTATTCGTACTCTTTTTGAGGGATAACAAAAATTATTCTTTGGATGAAATCGAAAAGGAGTATCCCCAAATCTTCAGTCCAGCAATAAGACAACACACGAAAAAGTTGATAGATGAACTTAGCAATAAAAGAGAGGATGTAATTCATGAGATGCTAGGTGGTAAATGAAAACATAGGGATTGCGGGTGGTTTACTTCATTCCTATTTTGTTGATGGAGCTATTCTGAATGATTCTTGCACGCTGTTTGTTCCGGATGGTGTTTCTCCGTCAGAATATCGTCAGTCTGATGCTTATCAACAAGCATCCAAGAATCAGCAGGAGCATGGTGGCTCTCTTAGCCTTGTTGCCGATTCACTACAATATGCGTATATGAAAGCTCAGGTTGAGTATATAATATTGCCGTTTAAGAAACGGTTGGATGGCTTCACATATTGGCAAAGAGAATTGGAACCGGCCATTCATCCGGCCTTGAAAGCGTATGTCAAAGCGGAAAATGCGACAGGAGGAGTTTCTTCGGTTATGATATTTTGGGAAATTGCCAGGAACACGGATCATTTTTGCAGTGATTTTAAAACAGATCGTGATGTGCGAATGTTCCTGACGCTTTATTTCTGGAAATATTTGTGTTATTTTGCAAATATAGATTTTTATACCGGTCAGGATAAAACTGAAGAGATTCTGAAGGGGGAGGCTGATTAGTTTGGAAATCTGATTATTAGTTTAAAACAAGAACCATTAATGTTATGAAATTGAGAATTGTACATTTGTTATTATTGCAGTCCGTAATGCTTCTTCTTTCCTGTTCCAATCAGAGCCGGAAGAATATGGATACATCGGCAGAACCAGCTGACGTACAGGCGAATGTGTCGGACAGTAGTAGAATTGAACAAGAAGCCATCGGCATGATTGAAGACTTTTATGAGGCTTATGCTGCCAGTTTCATGTCCACCGGTAAAGAAGCTCTCGCACTTGGGGATTCAATTAAGCAAAAGTTTCTGACCAAAGAGCTGATAGAGAAAGTTGATAGGCTGATAGAGGCGACAGATGCCGATCCGATCATTCGTGCGCAAGATTTAGGTGAAAATGACATGAAAACATTGTCGGTGAAACATCTGAATGATAATTGGTATGAGGTTAACTATACTTCGGCTAAAGGCAGCCAGTATGAACGTGCCGTGAGTATCCCGGTCAGAGTGGTTAACGTTGACGGACAATATCTGATTGATGATATAACTCCGGAAAACTGATCGTATCATTAAATGATATGAAAAAAGACAAACAGCATCTTTTACGCTAGGCAAAAGGGCTGTTTGTCTATATTCAACGAGGAAAAGAGTATTCGTTTTATTTCTGTTCTTTGACTTTTTCCATCAGTAGCTTCATGTAGTAGCCACCTACTACGGAACGTGCCTTGAAATTCATCATCTTTCCTGTATTCGTATCATGCCAGTCGCTGATAGGCACACGGGAAGTTGTTTCGTTCGCATAAGTATAGATCGGGTCGATGAACTTTTGGAACGTAGCATCGTCTGGAGACATACAGGCACTCCATAGTACCCAGTCGGATTTGGTATATTGTGCGCGGGAGTCCAATAGCAAACCATATTTATTTTGCTTGGTCAGATAGAAAGGAATTTCCGTATCAAATACTTTCTGCGGGAAAATGTTCATGTTAAACACTTTGTCCCATATCAGATTGTATTTCTGACTCCACGTTCCCGGTTTGTCAAATGCCAGTTTGTAGTGATCGCCGTCAAATGCCATCTTCTCCCATTCTATCGCCAGTCTTTTGGCGGTTTCGATGTATTTGTTCGCAGTTGTTTCTTTGCCCAGCATACGTGCCATTTCTCCGTATCCGGCGATTGCCATGATCGCTTTGGCGGAAAGATTGGCATTGTGTGCCAGATGTCCGGCAAAGTCATCTGTACAAAGTTGGTTTTCAGGGTCCAGACCGTTCTCAATCAGATAGTTTGCCCATGTTGATAATGTTTCCCAGTATTTGGAAGCATAGTTGGCATTGCCTTCCATCATAGAGATGGCTGTAGTTACCAGAATCATGTTTCCGGCTTCTTCGATAGGCATATCTTCACCATAAAGTTGCCCGTTGGCTATTGGATAAGTTCCTAAGTCATGAGCGGGGTAAGGCTTGTTCCAGCGTCCGCTTTCGCTGTAGTAGAAGATAGAGTTGAGCATTCCCTTCATCAGTTCCGTGTTGTAAATAAGGTATAGTGGAGCGGATGGATAAGTTAGGTCTACTGTGTTGATGCAGCCGTTACTATGGTTCTCTTTGGATAAGAAAAGCAGGTTGCCTTCCTTGTCGGTAAGGAGTTTATGGGCGGTAATGGAGTGGCGGTAAGTCAATGCGAGTAGTTCGGCATATTTCCTGCCTCCGGCTTTTTCTGCATCAGCCATCAGTTGTTGGTCGAAGGCACGGCAACGTTTCATCAATGAGGGATAAGAAGCCTGCGCACGTTCGAAAGCATCAAAGATGCTGACTTGACCGTTGTGTTTCCAGTATGCCATGCGGCGTTCGTAGAAATATTCGATCGAGTAGATATCGTCGTAGCCTAACATCACATATCCGCTTTTCCCTTGATTGTCTACCTTGCCTAAGTTTTCGGTATAAGCCATAGCGGGCATGTCGCTTTCGCTGCGGGTAATGAAATCCTGGGAGTTGGGTAATAGTTTGCCATTGGTGATGAAGGCTTGCTTCATGTCATAGTAGTTACCTATGCTTAAGTCCTTGTTGGGTGCGCTGTTGCTTCCCAGATAAGCATATCCCCAGTCGATGCGTACACCGTCTCCTTTACGTTTTACGTAAGGCTGGTCGATGGTACCTGCCTTGAGGTAATCCATTCCGTTTTTGCTGATCTTTTCTGAGATGGTTGGTTGTGACGGTTCGTGTACGGCAAGTTGCGGGGTTGTTTCGATATACACTTGCACATCATGTTGTTTCTTGTCGAGTGAACGTACCCGATAGGAGATGTAGTTGATAGGGGTCGAGATAAGATCAAGATCTTCCATCAGCAGAGGTGCTGTGAATACGAGATCCAGTTCTACCGGACCGCAGGTGAATGTATAGTAGGTCTGTGTCGGTAATACATCGACAGACTTCTGGATAGCAGCTTCCTTGAAGTTGCTGAGCTGTTTGTTCTCACGGAACAGGCCGAAATCAACGTATGCTCCGCCGGTTGTGTTGTGACAGTGTGCTGCAATAATGTTTGTTCCTTTACGGAGCCTGGCTTTAGCTGATGCGGATAGTTCGATGGTAACATCGTCATTCCAGGAATAATCGGTTGCCACCAGTTTTTCTCCGTTCAGATAGAGCTCGAATACATCGTCGTGTGAATAACGTAAGTAGATAATGTCGTTTGTCAGGTCTTGATTGAGGTTGAAACTACGGCGTACCCAGATGTCTTCGGTGTTCCACTCTGTGCCGATGCGTTTCATGTCTTTGGTGCCGAAAGCGGCTTTGCCCTTGGTCCATCCGGAATCATCGAACTGGGGCTGTATCCAGTTGGCCGCCGGTTGGCTCATGGTGAACTTTGCTTCCCAACGTTCGGTGTTTGTCATCGGAAGGATTGTTTCGAGGTTTAGCTTGTCCTTGCCCATGAAACGATATACTTTCCCGTCCACCCGGAGCGCGCCCAGTAAAGGATGGGTGGCGGCTGTCCAGTGTTCGGTGTTCCCTTCGTTCAGTTCGTTGTAGGGAGACCAGATAGCAAGATAAGTATCGGAAGTGATCAGAGGTACGGACGGTGCACGCAAAGCGATATCCTGACTCGTTTTAAACAGGTCAGTTGCCTGCACATTGCATGCGAGGCAAACTGACATGATTGTAGAGAATAGTTTATTCATTAATATGAAACTTTTATTTATTTAGCGAGTTACAAATTTTCTGGTTGATGGCTTTGATTTTAGGCTCGTCTACTTTGATCACTTTCCGGTCGTAAGTAACCAGACCGTTCACTTCTTCTTCCACATCTGTGATTTGTGTGTATACGGCAGCCGAGAAGCCTTTCTCGATCAGTTCCAATAAATGGTCTGCATATTTTATGTATTCATTAGTCACTTCTTCCGGCGTGTTGAACTTCACGTAGCCCCAGTTCTTGTCTGCCAGCCACAGATGTCCTTTCAGTGCCATACCTATACCGCCATATTCGCCCAGTACGGTAGCGCGTATCGGATCGTAGAGATAGAGGTTCGGTCCGGGATAGTTATGAAGGTCGAGAATATCTCCGCACGTGTAGTGGTTACCTCCACTGGCAGGGTTTACCAGACGGCTGGGGTCGTATTCTTTCGTCCATTTAGTGATTTCAGGAGTCTTGAATTGTCCCCATGCTTCGTTGAAAGGTACCCATACGCCGATGCTCGGATAAGAATACAGGTAGTCGATAATTTCTTTCCATTCTTTGCGATAGTTAGCTTCTGATGCTGCGGAGCGGATGGCGTCTGCACCGTCATAGTACTTGTGCATCTGCCATTCGGCAGGACCGCGACCTCCGTTCGGCATATCTTGCCATACGATCAGTCCGAGTTGGTCGCAATAAGTATACCAGCGTGCCGGTTCTACTTTTACGTGCTTGCGCACCATGTTGTAGCCGAAATCTTTGATCTTCTTCAAGTCATATACCAATGCTTCGTCTGTTGGCGCTGTGTATAAGCCGTCCGGCCACCAACCCTGGTCGAGCGGACCAAACTGGAAATAGTCTTTGTTGTTGAGTTGCAGGCGTGTAATACCATTCTTGTCTTTATGAGTTGAGAATTTGCGGAGAGCGGTGTAACTCTTCACTTGGTCTATAGCCTTACCGTCTTTATAAAGAGTGACTTCCATATCATAAAGTGAAGGAGACTCGGGTGTCCATAATTTAACGTCTTCCGGCATTGTTAATTCTACCGGTACGCCATTGAGCGCTGCTCCTTTGGCTACGAGGTTTTTGCCGTCGAATACTTTCACTTCCACTTTGTCCGGAGAACATACGTTGGTAGCTACTTCCACTTTGACGGTCTTCTTGTCGATATCCGGAGTTGTTTTCAGTTGGGCGATATGCTGGGCAGCTACCGGTTCCAGCCATACAGTCTGCCAGATACCTGTGACTGGTGTATACCAGATTCCTCCCGGTCTTTCTACTTGCTTTCCTCTCGGCTGTTCGCCACGGTCAGAGGGGTCCCACACTTTCACAACCAGCTGGTTATTGCCTTTATTCAATGCGGAAGTAATATCAAAGTAGAATGGAGTGAAGCCTCCTGTATGTTGTCCTACTTTTACGTCATTTACCCAGACGTCGGCTTTCCAGTCCACAGCTCCGAAATGCAGTAGTATTTGTTTGCCTTTCCAGGCTGACGGTACATCAAAAGTACGCTGATACCATAATTCCTGATGTTCGTTAACAGTTTTGCCTACTCCTGACAGGGAAGATTCCACTGCAAACGGAACTAATATCTCTCCTTGGTAATTGCTTGGTGCCGGTTCTCCTTTTTTAGTAATTGCATAATTCCAGCTACCATTCAGATTTTTCCAATCCTGGCGTTCCATAATGGGGCGTGGGTACTCTGGTAATACGTTTTTAGGATTCAACTGCTCACCCCACGGAGTCTTTATCTTATCACCGGCGGGCTTCCATTGAGCGAATGTCGGGCTACAAAGAGCCAATGCGAATAGCACTGCTAGAAAATTCTTTTTCATGGTAATTATCTTTATATATGTTAAATAGAAGAAGTAAATCTCCTTAAAAGGAATATTGCAAAGAAAAGCCAATCAGAGAAGAATGAAGGAAATTTGCTGTTCAATAAATGATAAATGCTCGTCATTTTATAGTGAATGACAGCTTTTCATGCGATAATGGTTATTTTTTATCCTTAATTGAATAATAAGTAGCTTATATTACCGGAGATAATTATGACTTTTGGAGGGAGAACAATCGTATGTTTCCGCGGATAGTAGTAAATAAACTGAAAAACAACTATAATAAACTTTATCAATGAGAATCCTTTTTTTATTAATAGTATTGTCGGTTACTTCTGCCCTACAGTCGCAGGTAGTCATTAAAGAGAATGCTATTCAGAGTAAGTATGCTTTTCCCTTGGTTACTTCGAAAGCGAAAGCTGTAGTAGTTTATGATACTGATGACTATCTGGTGGTACATAAGACTGCGGAGCTTTTTGTTTCGGATGTCGAATCAGTGACCGGACAACAATTACGGTTGACGGACAAACTGAAAGGCGACAAAGAGATTATTATTGTGGGTACAGTTGAGAAAAATCGGCTGATCCGCCAGTTAGCTGAGAAGGGCAAGCTAGATATCTCTTCTTTGGAAGGGGCATGGGAACGATTCCTGATTCAGACGGTTTCCCGTCCATTCCCCGGAGTCAGCAAAGCGCTGGTAGTAGCGGGAAGCGACAGGCGGGGAGCTGCGTACGGACTTTTCTCTCTTTCGGAAATGATGGGAGTGTCTCCTTGGTACTGGTGGGCTGATGTTCCGGTGAAGAAACATAAGACGCTTTATGTCGATGCTCCCGCCACTCTGTCCAAGACTCCTTCGGTGAAGTACAGGGGGATTTTCTTAAATGACGAAGACTGGGGATTGAAACCTTGGGCTGCCAAGACATTCGAGAAAGAAAGAGGAAATATCGGCCCTCGTACCTATGCCAAAATATGCGAGCTGTTGCTGCGACTGAAAGCTAATCATCTGGCACCGGCCATGCACCCCGTTTCTACCGCATTTTATAAGATACCGGAAAATAAACTGGTAGCTGATACCTTTGCCATTGTTATGGGGTCCAGTCACTGCGAACCGTTATTGCTGAACACTGCCAGCGAATGGGACAGCAAGACGATGGGACCATGGGATTATAACAAGAACAAAGATAAGATCAACGAGGTATTGAGTAATCGTGTGAAGGAAAACTGTGCGTATGAAAATGTATATACGCTGGCTTTAAGAGGCCTGCATGATGCAGCTATGGGTGGTGGAGATGTGCCGATGCGGGAAAAGGTTAAAATGCTGGAAAGTGCACTGAATGCTCAGAGAGATATCATTGCCCGGCATATCGACAAACCTGTTGAAACAATCCCACAGGCATTTACGCCTTATAAGGAAGTGCTGGAAATCTATTCGAACGGACTGGAATTGCCGGATGATGTTACAATTATCTGGGCGGATGATAATTTCGGTTATATGAAACGTTTGAGTGGTCCGCAGGAACAAAAGCGTTCCGGACGTGCAGGCGTTTACTATCATATATCTTATTTGGGCGTTCCTCATAGCTATTTGTGGTATAGTACTACCCCTCCGGCATTGATGTATGAAGAACTTCGTAAGGCGTATGATACCACTGCCGATCGTGTCTGGCTGGCGAATTGCGGAGACTTGAAAGGGGCTGAAACACAAATCTCCCTTTTCCTTGATATGGCTTATGATATAGACAGCTTCAATGCGGATAATGTCGCCACTTATCCGGCACGTTGGCTGGCAAAGATGTTTGGTGAGGAGTACTACGATACATTGGAAGATATAACTTGTTCTCATATAAATTTGGCTTTTTCCAGAAAGCCGGAGTACATGGGCTGGGGATATTGGAATAACTATTGGGGAGGCGGAGAGAAACGTACGGATACGGAGTTCTCTTTTGCTAACTATAATGAAGCGGAAAGACGCTTGACTGAGTATAGCCGTATTGGGAAAAAAACGGAGGACTTGTTAGCTTCATTGGACGAAAAGAGTAAACCGGCTTTCTATCAATTATTATACTATCCGGTGAAAGGGGCCGAACTGATGAATCATATGACCATCAAAGGACAGTTTTACCGTCAGTATGTCCGTCAGCAACGTGCTGCCGCCAATCGGCTTAAGGCTCAGGTGAAGTGCTATCATGATAGTCTCGAAATCATAACCGATGGATACAACTCTCTGCTGGATGGAAAATGGAAGCACATGATGTCTTTAAAACAGAACTATGATGGTACGAGTTCCTATTTCATGATCCCATTGATGGAAGAGGAATACACACCTGTTGGCTTTCCTAAGCTGGGGCTTCAGGCAGAAAGCGAAAATTTGGATAAAGGAGGAATGAGTTTTCATACATTGCCCGCCTACAGCACTTATTCACGTAAAAGTCATTGGATAGATATATATAATCAGGGGACCGGAGAGCTAAGCTGGAGTATCACGCCTTCGGAAGACTGGATACTGATCTCTCAGAAAAGTGGTAAGACGTCTGCGGAAAACCGTATCTATATTTCTGTTGACTGGGATAAGGTGCCGGCAGGAGAAAAGGTGAAAGGACAAATTGATGTAACTTCCGGCAGTCAGAAGGAGAGTGTACTGGTTTCAGTATTCAATCCGGAGTCTCCTGCACGTACAGAAGTACAAGGATTGTATGTAGAGGAGAATGGTTACATTTCTATTCCGGCAGCCGACTTCCACCGGAAGTTTGAGAGTAATGATATTCGGATGAGTATCCTTCCGGGACTTGGTTTTGAGGGTCGCTCTTTGCAGTTGGGGAATCCGACAGCTCCCTTGCAAATGTATCGTGCAGGTGATGTCCCCAGGGTGGAATATGATTTCTATACATTTAATGCCGGGATTTATGATGTATATACGTATGTTTTGCCGGCATTTCCCTTGCATGCTGAGCGGGACTACAAATTGCCGGAACATACTAACTCGGATACAAAGTATAGTGTCCGTATAGATGATGGTTCCATTTCTACTCCTTCTACTTCAGCTATCGAATATTCTCAAATCTGGTATGATAGCGTATTGAAGAATTGCAGAGTGAATAAGTCTACTTTGTATGTAAAGAAGCCCGGTAAGCACACTTTGCAGATACGCTGTGGTGATCCGGGCGTCGTTATTCAAAAGATTGTCATTGACTTGGGAGGAATGAAGCGTTCTTATCTCGGCCCTCAGAGTACAATCTGTAATTAGTTCTGTTTTTTATGAATAGGGGAACCGGATGGCCTTGCCATTGGTTCCTCTTCTTTTTGAGGGGTTCCCAGCACGGGCATTCCGTCTTTGTTCCAGTCTATCTTCTGTAAACGGGGAGAACGGGAATCGGATGCGCCAGGAGCGTCATTCGGTATCTGGCGGGCATGATATAGCATATACCATTCTTTCCCATCCGGAGACGGAGTGAAAGATATTCCGCCGGGACCGTATACATTGTTTTCAGGGTCTTGTTGTAGTACCGGAACCGGAGACTTCTTCCAGGAAGCCGGATTGAGTAAGTTAGCTTTTGCGTCTGCAGTCAGTAATCCGACACAATAATAAGGAGTCCAGCTACCACTGGCTGAATAGAAGATGCATGCTTTGTCTTTATTCTTTGATTCAAAATATTGGGGTGCTTCGTTTACATGTATCGGATAGGCTGTTTTGCTGCCATCCGGATTTACCCATTGGCATTCCCATTCATATTCAGGTTTGGAGATGAGAATCCTGTCAGAAGACAGTGTCCATGGATTCTCCATAGTAGCGATGTAGATACATTGGGTTTCACTGTCTATCCTTCGTTTTTGCCAGCCGCACCATATCATATAGCGTTGGCCATCATGTTCAAAGGTGCTGGCATGGATTGCCCAGTTGTTGTCTTTATCTGTCTGTATGCGTCCTTTCATCACAAATGTTCCTTCCATGGGGTTGGCGGCTTCATTCTCGACAACATAAATCTGGTGATTATCCATATTGCCGTCGTCTGCGGCAAAGTAAATATACCATTTGTTATTTATACGATGAATTTCGGGTGCCCACAGATGATAGGAGTTGCTGGGGTCGGTGGGTATCCATACATCTTTTTGAGTAGCATGTGAGAGGTCTGTTATATCATCGGTTTCCCAAAGTATGACTCTGTTTTCTGAGCCCTGTGTATAATAATATTTGCCTTCATGAAAAATAGCCCATGGCTCTGCTCCACGTTCAAGTAACGGGTTCGTATAGGTATTTCCTGCGGCTACAGTTTCTTTCTCTGTTGTAGCCTTCTTATGCTGGCAAGAGACACCGATTAATAAGATAATGGATAATAAAAACAATCTGCTTCTCATGGTACTTCTCATTTGATAATGACAATGCAAAGTAAGCATAAAATATTGATAAATCATGCAAATGGAAGTAGAATGGTCAGTTTTTGTTGTTAAATGAACTGTAATTTCTGAAACTTTTCTTTGTTTTTTCTCATCTTTGCGAAGTGAACTTTTAAATAAATAATATATGAAACTTAGACATCTTTTTCTTTTCTGTGTAATTTGCTGTTCTGTATCTATATCTGCCCAAAACAAAAGTAAGCTTCCGAAAACGAGTGGTAATCCTATTTTCCCTGGTTGGTATGCCGATCCGGAAGGGATTGTGTTTGGAGACGAATACTGGATTTATCCTACCTATTCTGCCGCTTATGATGATCAGATATTCATGGATGCTTTCTCATCAAAAGATTTGGTAAACTGGACCAAGCATCCGAAAGTACTTTCCAAAGAAAATATCAGCTGGCTCAGACGTGCATTGTGGGCCCCGGCAGTAATCCATGCTAATGATAAATATTATTTCTTCTTCGGAGCCAATGATATCCAAAATAATAATGAGTTAGGCGGAATTGGAGTTGCTGTAGCAGACAATCCTGCAGGACCTTTTAAAGATGCGTTGGGAAAACCGTTGATTGATAAGATTGTAAATGGTGCTCAGCCGATTGATCAGTTTGTATTTAAGGATGATGATGGACAATATTATATGTATTATGGTGGTTGGGGACATTGTAATATGGTGAAGATGGCACCGGATTTATTGAGTATTGTACCTTTTGAGGATGGTACTATCTATAAGGAAGTGACTCCCCAAAATTATGTGGAAGGGCCGTTTATGCTGAAACATAATGGAAAATATTATTTTATGTGGTCGGAAGGTGGCTGGGGAGGTCCGGATTATAGTGTAGCCTATGCCATTGCGGATTCACCGTTCGGTCCGTTTGAAAGAGTCGGAAAAATTCTGCAGCAAGATACTAATATAGCAACCGGTGCTGGTCATCATTCGGTAGTTAAAGGTCCCGGATCAGATGAATGGTATATCATTTATCACCGTCGTCCGTTGGGCGAAACTGCAGCGAACAGCCGTGCAACTTGTATAGACCGTATGTATTTTAATAAAGACGGAAAAATAGAGCCTGTCCGTATGACTTTTGAAGGAGTAGGAGCTAGCCCTTTGGCAACCCCTGTTCGCGCTAAAACATATGCTAATCCTGTAATAAACTTTAGTTTGCCCGATCCTACTATTATAAAAGGAGACGATGAATATTACTATCTATACGCAACTGAAAGTATTAAAAATGTACCTATTCATCGATCAAGAGACTTGGTAAACTGGTATTATGTAGGTACTGCTTTTACAGATGCTACCCGTCCAAACTTCGAACCTAAAGGGAGAATATGGGCACCGGATATTAATAAAATCGGTGATAAATACGTAATGTATTATTCTATGTCCACTTGGGGAGGTGAGTGGACATGTGGTATTGGTATTGCTACTGCTGATAAGCCGGAAGGACCATTTACTGATTTGGGTAAGTTATTCCGGAGCAATGAAATCAATATACAGAATTGCATTGATCCTTTTTATATTGAAGATAATGGAAAGAAATACCTTTTTTGGGGGAGCTTCCACGGAATATATGGTACGGAACTGACAGATGATGGTCTCTCTTTGAAGAAAGGTGCTCCAATAGAGCAAATAGCCGGTACTGCTTATGAAGGTACGTATATTCATAAACGGGATGGTTATTATTATTTGTTTGCTTCCATCGGCCGCTGCTGTGAAGGTTTGAAGAGCACATATACTACAGTTGTGGGGCGTTCGAAGAATCTGTTCGGCCCTTATGTTGACAAGAAAGGGCGTTCAATGTCAGATAATCATCATGAGATATTGATTCAGAAGAATAAGGCATTTGTCGGTCCGGGGCATAATTCTGAACTGGTGACAGATAAGAAAGGAAACGATTGGATGTTCTATCATGCGGTCAGTGTTGCTAATCCGGAGGGCCGTGTATTGATGATGGATCGTGTGCAGTGGAAAGGTGGCTGGCCGTTTGTGAAAGGCGCTGTACCTTCCTTGGAGACTGCTGCTCCGGACTTCAGATAAGTTTTTTCATATGGCTATTCATTTCTTTACAATGAAAAATGAGCATATAAAATGTAGTTGAAGTTTAAACAAATAAATTTTATCCAGACACTTTATCCAGAATAGAAAAAGTATTGGGGAAATTGCAAAGAGAAAACTATTTATCTATAGGAAATGATGGCTTTTCTCTTTGCAATTAACTTTTTCTATAAAGGTGGGCTTTTTTTTGATTTATTGTTTTATTTTTGTCCTTGTAAACTCATAAACTTGTTATAGATGGCCTCAGATATACACACTCTCTCTGATTCTCTTTTATGGAAGAGGTTTCTCGAAGGAGATTCGAGTGCGTATTCTCAAATATATAATCAGACTGTACAAGAGCTGTTCCGATATGGTTTACTGTATACTTCGGACAGGGAGTTGGTCAAAGATTGTATTCATGATGTGTTTGTGAAGATTTACACCAACCGTGCCAAATTAACCCCTACTGATAACATTATAGCTTATTTGATGGTGGCACTGAAAAATACACTCTTTAATGCGTTAAAGAAAACATCTGATTCTTTTTCATTGGACGAAGCTGATGAGAAAGAAGACCAGTCCGAAGAGCATTTTTCTACTCCGGAAACTATTTATATAAATAAGGAACAAGAGAAGAATACTCATATGAAGGTGCATGCTATGATGTCCTCCTTAACCACCAGGCAACGTGAAATTGTTTATTATCGGTATATTAAGGATATGAGTATTGATGAAATTAGTAAAATCACGGACATGAATTATCAGTCTGTATCTAACTCTATCCAGCGGGCTTTGGGGCGTGTACGGAATCTATTCAAGCGAGAATAGGAGAGAAGAATATTCAGCTTTTTCCTGCCCATCAAAAAAATATCGAAAATAGTTTGAGAAAAGTGAGTATAAAATCAAAGTAGAACTGTTATCCTAATGTAAAGACAATAAAAATGATTAATTCAGAACTGAAACATACTGATTTTTCTAGATATACTTTTGAAGAATTCCTTCAAAATGATTTTTTTATTTCTTCTGTTAAATATCCAACAGAAGAGATACAAGAGTTTTGGGATCGTTTTGAGAAATCTACTCCTTCTAATATAGATGATTATTTTGCGGCAAGAGAATATATAGAAACGATTTCTACTTCAGAAGGTGATTTGCTTTCGGATCAGGAACTGGGAGAGTTGTGGGCTGATATCCAGACAACAAATATTAAAAATGATAAGATTAAACATAAAAACTTTTTTCTGATAGGGTTGACTGCCGCAGCCAGTGTAGCTATTTTGGTTGGTAGTTTCTTTTTATTAAAGAATTATCAGGCGGTTTTGGCTCCTGATATTGCGACATTTGCAGTTCAGACTAAGACCGAATTACCGGCTACAGAGGAAACATTGTTGATTCTGGCAGAAGATAAAGTCGTAAGTCTGAAAGAAAAAGAGACTACAATTACCTATGATTCTGTAGCAATTAAAGCTAACGAAGAAAATATATCCAAAAAAGAACTGGCGGTTTATAATCAGTTGGTTATCCCACGTGGAAAGCGTTCTGTACTGACATTTTCTGATGGCTCTAAAGTATGGGTGAATGCAGGTACCAGAGTCATTTATCCTACAGAATTTGAAAAGGATAAACGCGAAATCTATGTTGACGGAGAAATCTATATTGAAGTAGCTAGAGATGAAGAACGTCCTTTTTATGTACGTACTAAAGATATGAACGTTAGGGTGCTGGGTACTAAATTCAATGTGACAGCTTATGAATCTGAGCCAATTCGCAGTGTGGTGCTGGCTCAAGGGTGTGTGCAGGTTGAGACGACGCAAACCCCAAAAGCTATTTTAGCTCCTAACCAGATGTTCAGTTCTGTAGAAGGGAAGGAAAATATTTCACAGGTAGATGTGGAACAAATGATTTCATGGGTAAATGGTCTCTATTGTTTCAATAGTGCCGATTTGGGAATTGTATTGAAACGTCTGTCCACTTACTATGGAATAAATGTCGAATTTGACTCAGCGCTAAGTAAGATAAAATGTTCCGGAAAAATTGATTTGAAAGACAACTTTGAGACAGTAATTAATGGATTAACCTTTGTAGCACCAATATCTTATGCCTATGATGGACAGTATAAAACTTATCGGGTCGTGAAAAAATAGACACAGAAAAATATAGTAATTAATAAAATAAATCTCAAGAATTTATGGCGATTTTTATAAAGAGTGGATAATACTGCTGTATTATCCAGATGGGGCTCATATGCCTGTAAGTATTAAGTTATAAAATAATAATATTATGAGAAATTTGGACATTGTTAATATGAAAAATTCAATTAAGGGAAGAAAGAGCAAAATACTCAAGCTATTTCTTTGCTTCTTACTTTTGGGAGTAAGTTATTCTTTCGCTAATAACAATAATTATTCCCAGCTCAAAACTCTCTCGGTGAACGTGAACAATAAGACGTTGAGAGAAGTCTTTCAAACAATAGAGAAAACCAGCCAGTTTGTCTTTTTCTATTTGGATGATGCAATAAATCTGGATCGTAAGGTATCCATTGATAGCAAAGACAAGAAGATAGACGAAATCCTTACTGAACTCTTTGAAGGTACGTCCTGTACTTATAGAATCTCTGACAGACAAGTTTTTATCTCAGGAAAGTCAGCTGCCGTTTCTGCCGCGCAACAACAGAATGCTCGAAAAATCACAGGTCGTGTAACGGACACCAAAGGAGAGCCACTTATTGGTGTGAATGTTACTGTGGATGGAGATACCAATGGTTCAATAACCAATATGGATGGGTTATTTGAATTGCGTGTCAGCAAGAAGAATGCTGTTCTTAAGTTTACTTATATCGGATTTAAACCTTCGGAGGTAAGAATAAACTCATCTACAAATATCTATGATGTTGTACTGGAAGAACAGGTAAACGAACTGGAAGAAACTGTGATTGTCGGTTACGGTACACAACGTAAAATCAGTAATATCGGTGCACAATCCAGTATGAAGCTGGAAGATATAAAAACTCCTTCGGCTAGTTTGACTACCACCTTGGCCGGTCGTCTGGCTGGTGTAGTTGCTGTACAACGTACAGGTGAGCCTGGAAAAGATGCAGCAGATATCTGGATTCGTGGTATTGCTACTCCCAATACGGCTACTCCCTTGATTTTGGTGGACGGAGTAGAACGTGCATTCAACGATATTGATCCTGAAGATATCGAATCATTGACTACTTTGAAAGATGCATCAGCAACTGCTGTTTATGGTGTACGTGGTGCGAATGGTGTAATCATAATCAAAACAAAGCCGGGTAAAATAGGTAAACCGACAATTAGTGCTGATTATTATGAATCATTTACCCGTTTCACTAAAATGGTGGATTTGACAGATGGTGTCTCTTATATGAAGGCGGCTAATGAAGCGTTAAGAAATGATGGACTGGCAACTAAATTTACAGATTCACAAATCCAGAATACAATCTTAGGTAAAGACCAGTATCTGTATCCGAATGTGGACTGGCTGAATGAGATATTTAATGATTGGGGACACAATCGTCGTGTTAACGTGAATGTACGTGGTGGTAGTGAGAAAGTTTCATACTACGCTTCGGTCAGCTACTTCAATGAGACTGGTATGACAGTGACAGATAAGAGCATCAATACCTTTGATTCAAAGATGAAGTATAGCCGCTATAACTTTACTACCAATCTGAGTATCGATGTGACTCCGACAACTAAAGTGGAAATTGGTGCTCAGGGTTATCTGGGTGAAGGTAATTATCCGGCCATATCTTCCAAAGACTTGTATAATGCTGCTATGTCCATTTCTCCGGTAGAATATCCGAAAATGTTCTTTATTAACGGTGAGGCATATATTCCGGGGCGTTCCACCAATAACAACTTCAACAACCCTTATTCACAAGCTACACGTCGTGGATATGATAATCTGACCAAGAATCAGATTTATTCTAATTTACGCATTACGCAAGACCTGGATATGCTTACTAAGGGATTGAAATTGACAGCTATGTACGCATTCGATGTATATAATGAAATACATGTTCATCAGGATCGTGCAGAGTCTACTTATTATTTCTTGGATACGAATGTTCCTTATGACTTGGACGGACAGCCGATTCTGCAAAGAATCTATACGGGCACCAATGTCTTGAGTTATAAGCAGGAAACGAGTGGTAATAAGAAAACATATCTGGAAGCTTCTTTAAATTACGACCGCGCATTTGGCGATCATCGTGTAAGCGGATTATTCCTCTTTAATCAGCAACAGAAACTTCTTTATCCCAAAGGAACACTGGAAGATGCCATCCCTTATCGTATGATGGGTATTGCCGGACGTGCTACTTATTCATGGAAAGACCGCTATTTTGCAGAGTTCAATATTGGTTATAATGGTGCGGAGAACTTCTCTCCTAAAAATCGTTATGGTACTTTCCCTGCGTATGGTGTTGGTTGGGTGATTTCAAATGAAAAGTTCTGGGAACCGCTGTCAAAGGTAGTATCATTCCTGAAGATCCGCTATACGGACGGTAAAGTCGGTAATAGTGATGTTTCCGACCGTCGTTTCATGTATTTGAATCAGATGAAAGAAAATGGAGACTATGGTTATAAACTGGGACCTAACGGGACGAAATATTCAGGATATGAAACATTGAATATGGCTGTGGACTTGATTTGGGAAGAAGCACGCAAACAAGACTTAGGTATTGACTTGAAACTGTTTAATGATGATCTTTCAATAATCTTCGATATCTTCAAAGAGCGCCGTGAAAATATCTTGTTAAAACGTGAAAACTCTATTCCGTCATTCTTAGGATATAATACATCTGCTCCTTATGGAAATATTGGTATTGTTGAAAATAAAGGTTTCGATGCTACAGTAGAATACAATAAAAGATTTAATAAAGACTGGACGCTTGCTATTCGCGGTAATATTACCTATAATAAGGATAAATGGATTGAAGGTGAATTACCGGAACAACGCTATGATTGGATGAATCAATATGGACAGAATATTCTAGGAAAAAAAGGATATATCGCAGAAGGTTTGTTTACACAGGCTGAAATTGATGATATGGCACGTTGGGAGTCTTTGTCCCAGGCAAATAAAGCTACTACTCCGAAGCCGTTTGCTTCTCAGTTTGGTACGGTAAAAGCGGGTGATATCAAGTATAAAGACCTTAATAATGATGGTCAGATTGACGCTTATGATAAAACTTATATCTGCCGTGGTGATGTACCTACTATGGTATACGGTTTTGGCTTCACGCTGGGTTGGAAGAACCTTTCATTAGGTATGATGTTTCAGGGTACTCATGATGCAGAACGTATAATGAGCGGTAGCAGTATTCAACCGTTTAACGGCGGTGGCGGTTCCGGTAATCTGTATAGCAATATTGATGACCGCTGGACTGAAGATAACCCGAATCAGAATGCTTTTTACCCGCGTTTGTCCTATGGAGCTGAAACTTCCAGTAACATTAACAATTTCCAGCCGAGTACATGGTGGGTTCGTGATTTTAGTTTCCTGCGCTTAAAAACAATGCAGATCTCCTATAACTTACCGAAAGACTGGGTGAATAAAGTACGTTTGAAAAATGCGGCAGTCTATGTGATGGGAACAAACTTGTTTACTCTTAGCAAATTCAAATTATGGGATCCGGAGTTGAATACAGATAACGGTGCTTCTTATCCGAATACAACCTCTTATTCTGTAGGCGTTAATTTCACATTCTAAAAACCAATAACAATGAAAAAATATAACTATATACTATTGGGTATGTTATCACTCTTTTTTGTGACAACACTTACTTCCTGTTCAGATTATTTTGATCAAGTGCCCGATGACCGATTATCTTTGGAAGAAATTTTTAAGACCAGAGATGGAGCATTGAAATATCTTTCGAATGTTTATACCTTCTTGCCGGATGAGTTTAATCAGCGCCAGGTACATGAAACCAGCTTGTATCGTACACCGGGACCATGGACCGGAGCGAGTGATGAAACCGAATGGACTTCATCAGGCAATAAAGCCAAACTGATCAATAATAACTCTATTGATGCAACCGAAAACACAATGGTATTGTATCGTTGGAAAAGCTGGTATTCGGGTATTCATGAATCTGCTGTATTTACCAAATATGTAGATCAGGCTCCGCTTACGGCATCGGAAAGAGCACAATGGAAAGCTGAGGCTAAAGCTCTGCGTGCTATTTATTACTTCTATTTGGTTCGTACATATGGTCCTGTGCCTGTTTTGGAAGACGATTATGCTTTGGATACTCCCAGTAATGAATTGCAATTGTCTCGTAGCACTGTAGACAGATGTTTTGATTTTATTGTGTCCGAATTGAAAGAAGCACAGAATGCTGGTCTGCTGGAAGATGCTTCGTCAGATAAAACAACAGGTGTGGGACGTATAGACAAGGCTATAGCCCAGGCATTTATAATTGAAGCATTGACTTATCGTGCCAGCTGGTTGTTTAATGGAGAGTGCACTTATTATGCCGATATGGCAAATCCGGATGGAACGAGATTATTCCCCAGTCAACCGGATGCAGCCACTATCAAGGCTGACTGGCAGAAGGTAGTTACTGAATGTCAAAAATTCTTCGCTGATTATGGCAATCGTTTCCAATTGATGTATACAGATAAATCAGGAAAATCGGTAGCAGGCCCTGATGCTGAGGGATTCAATCCTTATGAGTCTTATCGCCGTGCTATCAGAACGTTATTCTCAGAAATGGGTAATAACAAAGAAATGATTTTTTATCGTATGGATAATGCAGCAGGTACTATGCAGTATGATCGTATGCCCAATAAGTCAGGTAATACAAATGATTACAGAGGTGGCAGCTTGTTGGGAGCTACACAAGAGATGGTTGATGCCTATTTTATGGCCAATGGTATGTCACCTGTTACAGGCTATGCAGCTGATGGTGTCACTCCGATTATCAATGAGGCTTCGGGCTATAAAGAGGACGGCACTTCTTCATCAGACTATAAATCGGCAGATGGTACTCTTTATGCACCGGCTGGAACACGCAATATGTATGTTAACCGCGAACCGCGTTTCTATGCTGATATCACTTTCAGTAATTCTAAATGGTTCTCAGGTACAGAAGGCGATTATACAGTTGACTTCACTTATAGTGGAAACTGTGGTAAGGCTCAGGGTAACAATGACTTTACCAGTACAGGCTATCTGGTACGTAAGAATATGGATTCGGGTGACCGTAATCAAAACTTGGTTTGTGTGTTGCTCCGCTTGACGAATATTTACTTTGATTATATCGAAGCATTAGCATATGTAGATCCAAGTCATGCAGATATTTGGAAATACATGAATCTGATCCGTGAACGTGCAGGTATTCCGGGATATGGTACTGCCAGTTTGCCGAAAGCAACCACTACCAGTGAAATCATGAAACTGATCCAGAAAGAGAAGCGCATTGAGTTAAGCTTTGAGAACTGTCGCTATTTTGATGTGCGTCGTTGGGGACTGACGAATGAGTTCTTTAACAAACCAGTGCATGGTATGAACGTGAACTATGATGGAAATGAGTTCTACAAACGTACAGAAATCACTTCCCGTAATTTTGATCGTCAATACTTCTTCCCGATTCCGCAGAGTGAAATTGATATTGATAAAAATCTGGTTCAAAATGAAGGCTTTTAATTAATTGATTAATAAATCGCAATATATGATGAAACAATATATATTTTCTGCATTATGCTTAGTCTCAGGTGCGTTTTGTTTGTCGTCTTGTAATGATGATAAAGAAGCTAGACCTTATACTCCGGATTACGAGATTGTGCCTGAATATACAAACGCAGATACATGGAAAGCTTATGAGGCATTTAATGAACATCTGTTAGATCAGAATAAGTTTATATATAAAAGTAGCACTGCTGACAAGGCAGCTGTAGACCGTTGGAATGGTGCTGCCGCAATTTGGTGTCAGCCGACTTACTGGGATATGGCAATGAATGCTTATAAGCGTGCAAAGGCTGAGGGTGATACTCAGAAAGAACAAAAATTTAAACAGCTTTGTGATGATCTGTTTGCCGGCAATAAAGCTCATTATGCGAATTTTGATTTTGATGATAATAACGAGAATACCGGCTGGTTTATTTATGATGACATTATGTGGTGGACAGTTACATTGGCACGTGCCTATGAGCTATTCGGAGTTGAGGAATATCTGAGCCTTTCTGAAGAAAGCTTTGGCCGTGTATGGTATGGCTCAGAGAAGGTAGGTGATACCGGTTCTTATGCAGACCCTGAAAAAGGGCTGGGAGGTGGTATGTTCTGGCAATGGCAACCTATCAAGAATCCGAATCCTAACGAAGCTGACCACGGTAAGATGGCCTGTATCAACTTTCCGACTGTGGTGGCAGCTCTGACATTATACAACAACGTACCGACCGGAAGGACAGAATCGACAGACTCCCATCCGAGCTATCAAACGAAGGAACAGTATTTGGCTAAAGGTAAAGAAATTTATGCCTGGGCAGTGGAGAACCTCGTTGATGTTACTACCGGACAGGTAGCGGACAGCAGACATGGTAATGGTAATCCTGCATGGAAAGATCATGTATACAATCAGGCTTCATATATTGGCGCTTCGGTGCTGCTTTATAAAGCGACTGGTGAAAAACAGTATCTGGATAATGCAGTAATGGCTGCGGATTATACGATGAATACGATTTCGGGAACATTCGACCTCTTGCCTTTTGAGACAGGTGCTGAGCAAGGTATTTATACTGCGGTCTTTGCGCAATATATCGCAATGCTGGTATATGATTGTGATCAGACGCAATATATACCTTTTGTGAAACGCAACATTAATTACGGCTGGGCTAACAGAGACAAAACGCGTGATATATGCGGAGGCGACTATACCAAGCTACAGGTAGAAGGTGATGCTGTTGAAAGTTATTCGGCCTCGGGTATCCCTGCTCTGATGTTATTGTTTCCAACCGATAAATAAGTATAACCTATAAATGAAAAGAATAATGAATACAAAATATTCTATTAAGAAAGTATGGTACTATCTGCTTTGTATGATAATGACTCTTCAGCTAATAGCTTGTACGGAAGAGACTCACGAGTCATATACTGCAGCACCGGAGGTCGAAGATATCTATATTGACCAGCTGGAAGAACTGATTAATAAGATGAAGGATTTGCAGAAGAACTCGGAATATGGAGAAAAGAAAGGGCAATATCCTACAGAGAGTCGTGCCATCCTGACAGATGCTATCGATGATGCCAATCGTTCAGTTCTGTTGATCAAATATCAGAATCCTGTTCCGTCGGAGCAGGAAAAGCAGCGTTACGTTGCCAGTGCAAAATCTGCAATTGATAAGTTTAAGGGTACTATTCGTACGGAAGATGCTGAAACAACACCTGCAGAACTGTTTGTTGATGGTAAAGGCGGCAATTCATATATTGATTTCGGACGTAGTGAAGAATATGTTAAGTTTGGAGAACAAGGTCATCAATCATTTACCGTAGAGTTGTGGGTAAAGGTTACGGAGCGCGGCAGATGGGATAATTGCCTGTTCCTGTGCTCATACATGTCAGACAGCAGCTGGCGTAATGGCTGGATGATGTACTGGCGTAAAGATGATAATGGTGTTTACCGTACTACTTGGGGTGGATTGAATACGACCAATGGTGACAGGGATCTTTGGGAACCGAAATTCCAGATTTCTGATGATTTGAATAAATGGCAGCATTTTGTAGCAGTATATAGCGATGAAGGTTTGGACGGCAATTCTACATTACGTGCAAAATTATACTTAAATGGTGAGTTGAAGAAAGAAGAAACAGTTTCTCCTACAACGAGAGTTTATCAGTCAGGACATTATTCAGATTACTCAAAACCGATGACTGCATTTGGTCGTTACATGAGAGTGAGCGATGATTTGTATGAAGAAGGATTCTCCGGATATATGAAGAAAATCCGTATCTGGAAAACGGCAAAAGGGGCAGATTATGTAAAGCAGTCTTATGAAGGAACAGCAGAAGTAACCGGAAAAGAAACGGATTTGGCAGCCGGATGGGACTTTACATCTAAACCATCGGGAACAGATAACGAGATTATTGACTTGACTGGTCGTCATACAGCGAAAATTATAGGTACCTATAAGTGGGAACGTATTCTGGAATAATAAAGAGAGAAATAATGAAAGACATGAAACAATTAATTAATAAATGGGGAGAGAGTATGCTCCTTTCCCTTCTGATGGCGCTTTGCCTCACATGGACTTTTACAGCTTGTTCGGATGATAAAGATAATGAATATATATCTGATACGCAACTTAGCATATTAGAGGACAATCGGACTTCTTTGTCATATTTGTTGAAAAACTCTACCTTTGGAACAGCGCCGGGAACTTTTCCGGAAGCCAGCAAGGAGATACTGAATAATGCAATAGCGGAACTGGACCAGTTGATTACCAAGGTAAAGGGCGGTGAGATGTTTGATGAGGCGACCTTTGAGGCTACAATAGCTAAGGTAAATCAGGCAATAGATGAGTTCAAAAACTCTAAATACTATAACCTTTCTCCGGAAGCCCAGAAGTTCATTAGTGATCTGATGGCAAAAGCAGATGAGTTAAGAGAAATGATAGCTAATGAAGCATTGTGGGGAAATCATCAGGGACAATATCCGGTAGAAGGTAAGGCTACACTGGAAAGTGCAGCGGAAGATTTGGAGAGTTTGGCAGACAGAATCAAAACCAGTGCCATCACAGATATGACGCAGGAGATATATGATGATGCCATTGCGGCTGCTGATAAGAAACTGCAAGAAGTGGAAAATTCTGCATGGCCGGAAGATAATCTTGTCTGGAATTTATTTGTGGATGGTAATAAGGGTGGTTACATCGACTTTGGATATAGCGAGGATTTTGTGAAATTTGGTGATGATAATAATCAGAATTTTACGATTGAGCTTTGGATAAATATCAAAGAATTCTGTTCTAAGTCAGGGGAAGACAATAGTACCTTCCTTGCTGCATTTGTTAATTCTCCCCGAAGCGGCTGGCGTGTTCAGTATCGTAAAGTGAATGGTGGCAATGAACACTGGCTGAGAGGTTCTATGGCACATTGGCAGAATGAAGGTCCAAAAGATCCGGAATGGTGGGAGCCGAGAGCCATCGTAAACAATCCCAAAGATAAATGGACACACTTTGCTTTTGCTGTAGCGGATAATGGTGTTCCGGGATTTGATCCACCTCAGGAACATACTAAATCCTGTGTATTTGTGAATGGTTCGCAATCCGGCGAGGTGATTCGTGTAGGTGAGGCTTGGAGAACTTATATTAACAATGGTTGTATTGAAGAGAAAATGCCTATGACTGCCTTCTGCCGTTTGAATACAGATAAAACGACTCGTGAAGAATACTTCTCCGGTTATATCAAATATATGCGTATATGGAAAGGTATCAGAAGTCGCGATGATCTACGTTTATCTGCGATGGGGCAGGTTGACGTAGATCCGAATGATCCGAATCTGGTTGCAGCCTGGGATTTTGAAGTCTTGGGAGCACAACCTTCCGGAACAACAATCACTGATATTACAGGACGTCATGTCGCTACTCTAAAAGGTCCGGAAGGAACATATCAATGGGTGGAAAGTACGACTATCGCACAGTGATTAATGCAGATTTTTCAATAGTGTATTAAATTATATCAGTGCTTCCCTTTGCTTTGCATAATGCAGGGCAAGGGGATTTTTTTAAGTCATTATCTGCGTTTGCAAATAGCAAAAGGGTGTTTTGGTCTGTATTTGTTCTTTATTGAATAGAGATTATCGTTCTTTTTCGTCTATTTCTGCAATCTTTGTAACAGGAAAAATATTAAAACTTATCAACTATCATGAAAAGCAAAATTCTTTTGGCGGTAGCTTTACTGCTGGCGATATCAACTACTAGTGTATGGGCGGCTGATAGCTCAGAAAAAACGAACCAGAAGACAGGGTCTTACACCAATGAAGACGTGTGGGCGGCATACGAAGGATTTAATAATACGCTGCTCGACCCGGATAAATATATCTATAAAACGACTTCGGCCTATGAACAGGCGGTAGACCGTGGTCATGGCGCAGCTGCTATCTGGTGTCAGCCTATTTACTGGGATATGTCAATGAACGCCTATAAACTGGCGAAGGCTCAGAAAGATAAAAAGAAAAGAGCCTATTACAAAGAGCTCTGCGAAAAGATATTCGCTGGAAATAAAGCCCAATATTGTCACTTTGATTTCGATAATAATAATGAAAATACCGGATGGTTTATCTATGATGATATCATGTGGTGGACGATCTCTTTGGCACGTGCATACGAACTGTTTGGTGTGGATGAATATCTGAAACTGTCTGAAGAGAGCTTCAGCCGTGTATGGTACGGTTCTAAAAAAGTAGGCGATACAGGATCATATGACAAAGAGAACGGAGGGATGTTCTGGCAATGGCAGCCGATCCATAATCCCAAGCCGAACAGACCGGGGGACGGAAAGATGGCTTGTATCAATTTCCCTACCGTGGTAGCAGCACTTACACTGTACAATAATGTTCCGAAGAAGAGAAAAGAATCAACCGAAGAATCACCCAAGTATCAGACAAGAGAACAGTATTTGGCTAAAGGCAAAGAGATTTATGAATGGGGAGTAGAAAACCTGTTGGACAAGAAGACGGGCCGGATAGCTGATAGTCGTCATGGCAACGGTAATCCTGCCTGGAAAGCGCATGTATATAATCAAGCTACCTTTATCGGTGCTTCCGTATTGCTTTACAAAGCGACTAAAGAAAAACGCTACCTGGATAATGCAATCCTTGCAGCAGACTATACAGTCAATGAAATGTCTGCGAAGCATAACCTGCTGCCCTTTGAAAGAGGAATCGAGCAAGGTATCTATACGGCTATTTTTGCAGAATACATAGCTATGCTGGTATACGATTGCGGACAAACACAATATATCCCGTTCCTGAAACGTAATATCGAGTCCGGTTGGGCAAACAGGGATAAGACACGTAATGTATGTGGCGGAGAATATGAGAAAGCATTACCGGCCGGTGCTGAGATAGACAGCTACTCGGCTTCCGGTATACCGGCATTGATGCTTCTGTTTCCGGCAGAAAAATAATCCGAAGAGAAACGGGGCAACGACCAGATATAAAAATGAAAATACACCTGAATATCATGAACAATAAACATTTACTGATTGCTCTCGGCTTGCTTCTTGCCTGCAATCATGCTACTTATGCGCAAAAAGGAAAAAGCAAAGAAGCAAAGACCACGTTTCAGACTTCTGAACCCTGGAAACCCGAAACAGACGTACGTGCTGATGCCACGATGGTATATGGTACACTGGATAAGCCCGGAGTAACTTTTGAACAACGCATTCAGTCATGGAGAGACAAAGGTTATCTGACGGAATTTATGACCGGAGTTGCCTGGGGAGACTACAAGGACTACTTTCTGGGGAAATGGGATGGAGTAGACGGGCATCTGAAAGAAGGACAGCGCGACCGTAATGGAAATGAAATAGCTCATGGTCATCTGATCCCTTATATCGTACCTACCGAAAGTTTTATCCGCTATATGCAGGAAACACAGATCAAACGGGTGATTGACGCCGGGATAACATCCATATATCTGGAAGAACCGGAGTTTTGGATGCGTGGCGGATATAGCGAAGCTTTTAAATCCGAATGGCAGAAATATTATAATTTCCCCTGGAGAGCTCAGCACGAATCTCCCGAAAACACATACCTTTCCAACAAACTGAAATATCATCTGTACTATAATGCGCTGGATAAGATATTCACTTATGCCAAAGAATACGGAAAATCGAAAGGACTGGATATCAAATGTTATGTGCCGACGCATTCTTTGATTAATTATACTTCCTGGCAGATTGTAAGTCCGGAAGCCAGCCTGGCTTCATTGGATTGTGTAGACGGCTACATTGCCCAGGTATGGACAGGGACTGCCCGCGAACCGAATTTCTATAACGGCGTGCAGAAAGAACGTGTATTCGAGAATGCGTTTCTGGAATACGGGTGTATGAAGTCGATGACTGCACCGCTGAACCGGAAAATGTATTTCCTGACAGACCCGATCGAAGACCGTGCGAAAGACTGGCTGGACTATAAAATCAATTATCAGGCCACTTTTGCAGCACAGTTGATGTATCCTATGGTAGATACCTACGAAGTAATGCCCTGGCCGGACCGTATCTATCAGGGACTGTACCGGATAGCGGGAACGGATCAGAAAGAACGCATTCCCCGCTCTTATTCCACCCAGATGCAGACAATGGTTAATACACTGAATGATATCCGTACTTCCGATAAAAAGATTACAGGTACACAGGGCATCGGTGTACTGATGGCAAACTCACTGATGTTTCAACGTTTTCCGAATCATAACGGTTACGATGATCCGCAATTTTCCAGTTTCTACGGACAAACTTTGCCTCTGTTGAAGCGTGGTATTCCGGTAGAGCTGGTACACATGGAAAATACCCCTTTCAAAGAAACTTTCAAAGGACTCCACATACTTGTCATGTCTTATTCAAACATGAAACCGATGAAACTGGAATATCACAACTATTTGGCTGATTGGGTGAAGAAGGGCGGAATACTTATCTATTGTGGAGAAGATATCGACCCTTATCAAACGGTACTGGAATGGTGGAATACAGATGGAAATGAATATAAAGCGCCTTCGGAACACCTGTTCGAGAAGATGAATCTATCCCGTAATCCGGGTGAAGGAACTTACCGCTATGGTAAAGGAACGGTGATTGTGATGCGTGAAGACCCCAAACATTTTGTTTTGAAAGCCGGAAACGATCAGAAATATTTTGAAACGATCGCATCCGCTTATCAGAAAAAGATTGGCAAAGAGATAGAAACCAAGAACAGCTTCATTGTAGAACGTGGTCCATATACCATTGCTGCTGTCATGGACGAAAGCGTTTCCAAAGAGCCACTGACGTTATCTGGATTATATATCGACCTGTTCGACAAAGACCTGCCGGTACTGACTTCCAAACAAATCCAACCGGGTGAACAGGGGTATCTTTATGATCTGAATAAAGTATCCGGTAAAATAAAAGCCAAAGTGCTCTGCGGAGCTTCTCGTATCTATGATGAGAAAGTCAGCAAACAAAGTTACTCTTTTGTAGCCAAAAGCCCGATAAATACAACTAATGTATCAAGAGTCCTCTTGCCTCGTAAACCTGAGAAAATACGTGTGAATGGAAAAGAGGAACAACCGGAATGGGATGAATCATCAAAAACTCTTCTGTTGAGTTTCGAGAACGATCCTGCCGGTGTGAATGTGTCAATAGAATGGTAAATAGATTAAATAAAACAGGTAATTAAATTATGAAACAACAACTGATGACGCTGTTGCTGGGAGCAGCCTCTGTATTTTGTAGCTGTGAGACCCAGCTGGAACAGCATGTGAAGAGCGAGTTGCGTGCTCCGGCTTATCCGCTGGTGAGCATAGACCCGTATACCAGTGCATGGTCTTTCACGGACAACTTATACGACGGTTCGGTCAAACATTGGAGCGGTAAAGATTTCCCTTTAATCGGTGTAGCTAAAGTCGACGGACAGACTTACCGCTTTATGGGAACGGAGGAACTGGAGTTGAGACCTCTGGTGAAAACTTCGGAACAAGGTAACTGGACAGGAAAATATACAATTCAGCAACCTGCCGACGGATGGCAAAATGTCGGCTTCAATGATGCTGCCTGGAAAGAAGGTGAAGGTGCCTTCGGAACCATGGAGAACGAACATGTAGCCAAGACCCAGTGGGGTGAAGAATTTATCTGGGTACGCCGTGTTGCTGATATTCAGGAAGACCTGACAGGTAAGAATGTATATCTGGAATATTCTCATGATGATGATGTGATTATCTATATCAACGGAATAAAGGTTGTAGACACAGGAAACGCTTGTAAGAAGCACGTACAGGTGAAGTTATCGGAAGAAGTGGTAGCGTCCCTGAAACAGGGAGAAAACCTGATTGCCGCTTATTGTCACAACCGTGGAGCGAATGGCTTGCTGGATTTTGGTTTGCTGGTAGAATTGGATAATAACCGTTACTTCAATCAGACTGCACAGCAGACTTCTGCCGATGTTCAACCTATGCAGACTTATTATAACTTCACTTGTGGTCCGGTAGACTTGAATTTGACATTTACCGCGCCCCTGTTTATGGACAATCTGGACTTGATGGCACGCCCTGTCAACTATATTTCTTATGAAGTCATTTCTAACGACGGACAGGCGCACCAAGTTGAACTCTATTTTGAAGCTGCTCCTCAATGGGCACTCGATCTGCCTCATCAGGAATCCGTAGCCGACAGCTTTACTGACGGTGATCTGTTGTTCCTGCGTACCGGCAGCCGTAATCAGGACATCCTGAAAAAGAAAGGTGACGATGTACGTATTGACTGGGGACACTTCTACCTGGCTGCTGAAAAAGAGAACAGCACCTATGCTATCGGTGACGGAAAGAAACTTCGCCAAAGCTTTACAGAGAACAAACTGGAAGCTCCTACCACCAATGGTTATGACAAACTAGCTTTAGTACGCTCACTGGGTGAAACAAAGAAAGCGAACGGACACCTGCTGATCGGTTACGATGATATTTACTCTATCCAGTACTTTGGTGAAAACCTCCGTCCTTACTGGAATCGTACAGGCAGTGAAACAATCGTATCACAATTCCAGAAAGCAGAACAGGAATATAAGACTCAAATGAAAAATTGTGCAGCTTTCGATAAGAAACTGATGGCGGAGGCTGAAGCGGCCGGCGGACGCAAGTATGCCGAACTTTGCGCTCTGGCTTATCGTCAGGCATTAGCTGCCCATAAACTGGTACAAGCTCCGAATGGTGACCTGGTATTCCTTTCCAAAGAGAATTTCAGTAATGGTTCCATCGGAACAGTCGATCTGACTTATCCGGGAGCTCCGTTGCTTCTGCTTTACAATCCGGAACTGGTCAAAGCTACCATGAACCATATCTTCTATTATAGTGAAAGCGGAAAATGGACCAAACCGTTTGCTGCTCACGACGTAGGTACATATCCGCTGGCTAACGGCCAGACTTACGGAGGCGATATGCCAATCGAAGAATCTGGCAATATGGTAGTCCTTGCTGCAGCGATTGCTGCTGTAGAAGGAAATGCCGACTACGCACAAAAGCATTGGGAAACTCTGACAACCTGGACGGATTATCTGGTAGAGTACGGTCTTGATCCGGAGAACCAACTTTGTACGGATGACTTTGCCGGACACTTTGCGCACAATGCCAATCTTTCTATCAAGGCTATCATGGGTATTGCTTCTTACGGCTACATGGCAGATATGCTGGGCAAAAAAGACATTGCTGAAAAGTACACGAAGAAGGCGAAAGAAATGGCTGCCGAATGGGTGAAGATGGCGGATGACGGCGACCACTACCGTCTGACATTCGATAAACCGGGAACCTGGAGCCAGAAGTATAATCTGGTGTGGGACAAATTGCTGAAACTACAGATTTTCCCGGAAAAAGTTGCTGAGACAGAAATTGCTTATTATCTTACGAAGCAAAATAAATACGGCCTTCCGCTGGATAACCGTGAAACTTATACCAAGACTGACTGGATCATGTGGACAGCTACCATGGCACAGGACAAAGCTACTTTCGAGAAGTTTATTGAACCGGTATATCTGTTTATGGATGAAACGACTACCCGCGTTCCGATGTCCGACTGGGTATTTACGGACAATCCGATTCAGAGAGGTTTCCAGGCGCGTTCCGTAGTTGGCGGCTATTTTATAAAGATGCTTGAAGAAAAACTAACTAAATAAAACAAGAACACCATGAAAAAACTCGCTCTATTAGCTTTTACTTTATTTAGTGCGTGGAATATGGATGCTAAAACGATTACCGGACCAGTGGACTATGTTAGTCCGCTGGTAGGTACTCAGTCCAAGCACGCCTTATCTACCGGAAACACTTATCCCGCTATCGCCCTTCCCTGGGGAATGAACTTTTGGGTTCCCCAGACCGGAAAAATGGGGGATGGCTGGGCATATACCTATGATGCCGATAAAATCAGAGGTTTTAAACAAACCCACCAGCCCAGCCCCTGGATCAATGATTACGGTCAGTTCTCCATCATGCCGATTACCGGTAAAGCCGTTTTCGATCAGGATCAGCGTGCCAGCTGGTTCTCGCATAAAGCAGAAACGGCTACTCCTTACTATTACAAAGTATACCTTGCCGACCATGATGTAGTAACCGAGATTGCTCCGACAGAAAGAGCGGCAGCATTCCGCTTCACTTTCCCTGAGAACGATCACTCTTATGTAGTTGTAGATGCTTTCGACAACGGTTCGTTTGTGAAAGTCATCCCTTCGGAAAACAAGATTATCGGTTATACGACCAAGAACAGCGGCGGTGTTCCTGCAAACTTCAAGAATTACTTCGTACTGGAGTTTGACAAGCCTTTTACTTATACGGCAGCTGTTGCCAATGGTAACATCGATACCAATAAACTGGAAGCCAACGATAAGCATGCCGGCGCATTGATCGGCTTTAAAACCCGTAAAGGCGAACAGGTAAATGTACGTGTAGCTTCTTCTTTCATCAGCCCCGAACAGGCGGAACTGAACTTGAAAGAGTTGGGCAAAGATAACATAGACCAGATTGCGGCAAAAGGCCGTAAGGTATGGAACGACGTTTTGGGACGCATCGAAGTGGAAGATGATGATATCGACCATTTGCGTACTTTCTACTCCTGCCTGTATCGTTCGGTACTTTTCCCCAGAAGCTTCTACGAAATAGACGCGAAAGGAGATATCGTTCACTACAGTCCTTATAATGGTGAAGTACTTCCCGGCTATATGTTTACCGATACCGGTTTTTGGGATACGTTCCGTTGTCTTTTCCCTTTCCTGAACCTGATGTATCCGTCTATGAACATGAAGATGCAGGAAGGATTGGTAAATACCTACAAAGAAAGCGGCTTCCTGCCGGAATGGGCAAGCCCGGGACACAGAGGCTGTATGGTTGGCAACAATTCGGCTTCAGTAGTTGCCGATGCTTACCTGAAAGGTCTGAAAGGATATGATATCGAAACCCTTTGGGAAGCTGTAAAGCACGGAGCTAATGCGGTACATCCGCAGGTTTCTTCTACCGGACGTCTGGGCTATGACTACTACAATAAGCTCGGTTATGTTTCTTACAACGTAGGCATCAATGAAAATGCAGCCCGCACACTGGAGTATGCTTATAATGACTGGTGTATCTATCAGCTGGGTAAGGCCTTGAACAAGCCTAAAAAGGAAATTGAGATCTTTGCAAAGAGAGCCATGAACTATAAGAATCTGTATGATCCCGAACATAAACTGATGCGCGGCAAGAATGAGGATGGCAAATTCCAGTCTCCGTTCAACCCGTTGAAGTGGGGAGACGCTTTCACCGAAGGAAACAGCTGGCATTATACCTGGTCCGTATTCCATGATCCTCAGGGATTGATCGACCTGATGGGCGGAAAAGACGGCTTCAACCAGATGATGGACTCTGTATTTATCCTGCCTCCTGTCTTTGACGACAGTTATTATGGCGGTGTCATCCACGAAATCCGTGAGATGCAGATTATGAATATGGGTAACTATGCACACGGTAACCAGCCTATCCAGCATATGCTGTATATGTACAACTACTCCGGTCAGCCGTGGAAAGCGCAGCACTGGATTCGTGAAGTGATGGATAAGCTTTATACTCCTGCTCCCGACGGTTATTGTGGTGATGAGGACAACGGCCAGACTTCTGCGTGGTATGTGTTCTCTGCCATGGGCTTCTATCCGGTATGTCCGGGTACGGATGAGTATATTCTCGGTACTCCTTACTTCAAACAGATGAAGCTGCATCTTGAAAATGGAAAGACAGTAACCATCTCCGCTCCAAATAACGGAGACGACAAACGTTATATCTCTTCCATGACCTTGAACGGCAAAGACCATACAAAGAACTACGTGACTCACGAGGACCTTATGAACGGTGCTTCCATCACTTTCAAGATGGATTCCAAACCCAATGAGCAGCGTGGTACCAAAGAAACCGATTTCCCTTATTCTTTCTCCAACGAATTTAAAAAGAAAAAGTAATTTATGAAGAAGCAAGTAAAATATATCAGTGCGGGTATGCTGGCAGGCATGCTCCTTTGTGGCGGTCAGATGCAGGCTGCAAATACGATGTCCGGAATGCATGTATGTGTGACGGACGCTATTCAGAAAGACAATCGTCCGGAAGTTTCCAAACGTCTTTTCCGTTCGAATGCGGTAGAAAAGGAAATCATCCGTGTGCAGAAACTTCTGAAAAACGAGAAACTGGCATGGATGTTCGCAAACTGTTTCCCCAATACCATCGATACTACCGTACACTTCCGCAAAGGCGCGGATGGCAAACCGGACACATTCGTTTATACGGGCGACATTCACGCAATGTGGCTTCGTGACTCGGGTGCGCAGGTATGGCCGTATGTGCAGTTGGCAAACTCCGATCCCGAACTGAAAGAGATGCTGGCAGGTGTTATCCTCCGCCAGTTCAAATGTATCAATATCGATCCGTATGCAAACGCATTTAATGACGGTGCCGTTGAAGACAATCACTGGATGAGTGACCTGACCGATATGAAGCCGGAACTGCACGAGCGTAAATGGGAAATCGATTCACTTTGCTACCCGCTGCGTCTGGCTTATCACTACTGGAAAACAACCGGAGATGCCAGCATCTTCTCAGAAGAATGGATTCAGGCTATCACCAATGTGCTGAAAACATTCAAGGAACAACAGCGCAAAGACGGAGTTGGCCCGTATAAATTCCAGCGTAAGACAGAACGTGCATTGGATACATTGAATAATGACGGACTCGGAGCACCAGTGAAACCGGTTGGTCTGATCGTCTCCTGCTTCCGTCCTTCGGATGATGCGACGACTCTTCAATATCTGGTACCTTCCAATTTCTTTGCCGTATCTTCATTGCGCAAAGCAGCCGAAATACTTGATAAGGTAAATAAGAAGACTGCTTTGGCTAAGGAATGCAAAGACCTGGCAAAGGAAGTAGAGACAGCATTGAAGAAATATGCGGTATACAACCACCCGAAATATGGTAAAATCTATGCTTTTGAGGTAGACGGCTTCGGAAATCACTTCCTGATGGATGATGCCAATGTACCGAGCCTGCTTGCCATGCCTTATCTGGGTGATGTAGATGTAAACGATCCTATCTATCAGAATACCCGTAAATTCGTGTGGAGCGAAGACAATCCTTACTTCTTCAAAGGCAAGGCAGGCGAAGGTATCGGCGGACCGCATATCGGTTATGATATGGTGTGGCCGATGAGTATCATGATGAAAGCCTTCACCAGCAAGGATGATGCGGAAATCAAAACCTGTATCAAAATGCTGATGGATACCGATGCCGGAACAGGCTTTATGCATGAATCTTTCCACAAAGACGATCCGAAGAACTTCACCCGTGCCTGGTTTGCCTGGCAGAATACGCTTTTCGGAGAACTGATTCTTAAGTTGGTTAACGAAGGCAAAGTAGATTTATTGAATAGTATCAATTAATAGAATACCATGAAAAAGTTATGTGTATGGGCAGTTGCCGCCCTCTTAATGGCAGCTTGTACACCGAAAGCCGAGAAAACAACGGATTCCGGTTTATTGCAAAGTAACTTCCAGATGGAAGTGGATGGAAAGAAAACAGATTTGTATACCTTGCGCAACAAGAACAACATGGAAGTTTGTGTAACCAACTTCGGTGGTCGTATCGTTTCAGTGATGGTACCCGACAAGGACGGACAGATGCGTGATGTAGTGCTCGGCTTCGATTCGATTCAGGATTATGTCAGCAAGCCTTCGGACTTTGGAGCAAGCATCGGCCGTTATGCTAACCGTATCAACCAAGGTCGATTTACTTTGGACGGTACTGAGTATCAGTTGCCTCAGAATAATTACGGTCACTGCCTGCATGGCGGTCCGCAAGGATTCCAGTACCGTGTGTTTGATGCCGTTCAGCCGAATCCGCAAGAACTGGAATTGACTTACACGGCAGAAGATGGCGAAGAAGGTTTCCCGGGAAATATCACTTGTAAAGTGTTGATGAAGCTGACAGACGATAATGCGATCGATATCCGTTACGAAGCGGAAACCGACAAGCCGACCATTGTGAATATGACTAACCACTCTTACTTCAATCTTGACGGAGACGCAGCCCGTAATGAGGCGCATCTGCTGACAATTGATGCTGACTATTATACTCCGGTAGACAGTACCTTCATGACTACAGGCGAGATCGCTCCGGTTGAAGGAACTTCGATGGACTTCCGCACTCCGACTCCGGTAGGCGCACGCATCAACGACTACGATTTCGTACAGTTGAAGAATGGTAACGGTTACGATCATAACTGGGTATTGAATACGAAGGGCGACATTACTCGTAAGTGTGCTACTCTCGAATCACCGCTGACTGGTATCGTACTCGATGTATATACTAACGAACCGGGTATTCAGGTATATGCAGGAAACTTCCTGGATGGTTCGTTGACCGGAAAGAAAGGTATCACTTACAACCAGCGTGCTTCCGTATGTCTCGAAACTCAGAAGTATCCGGATACTCCGAACAAACCGGAATGGCCTTCGGCAGTACTTCGTCCGGGTGAGAAATATATGAGTCAGTGTATCTTTAAGTTCTCTGTAGACAAGAATTAAAGATAAGTTATATCATTAGTTAACCCAGGGGTGACTAAGAAGTCGGTGCTATCTCCAATCTTCTCCTTCGGGAAGGAGGAGATTGGAGATACTACCGACTTTTTAATCAGTCCCGATACTATTTTAGAAGCATGAAAAACAACCGAAGCAGATGGTATGCCCTTCTTTTAGTCGTGTTATCTATCATGACATCGTCAGTTGCACAAAATACAAAGTATGTCAACTTGTTTATCGGTACTTCCGGTGATAACGGACAGGTAGCTCCGGGTGCTGCCGCTCCTTTCGGAATGGTTTGTGTGTGTCCGGACAACGATCCGCGTAGCCATGCCGGTTATGATTATGCAGTGACGAAAGTCTCCGGTATCTCTGTCAACCGCCTCTCCGGAGTGGGATGTAGCGGCGGAGGAGGAAACCTGCGCATTCGTCCGGTAGCTCCTTCACAGGAGTTACATATTAAAAAGTCCCGCGAGAAAGCAACTCCCGGATATTACTCGACAGCTTTTACCAATGGTATCAAAACTGAATTGACAGCGACCAACGCCATGGCGGTGGAACGCTATAAATTTCCCCGAAGCCTTTCCGCTGCCCTTTGGATAGACTTCGCCTCTACGTTTGAAGACGTAGCTACCTGCCATTACAAACGTATATCGGAAACTTGCATCGAAGGCTATGTACAGGCAAAGAACGTCTGCGGACATGGACGCTACAAACTCTATTTCTCCTTAAATACCAGCCATCCTTTCCAGTTGGAAGAACAGAAAGAGACGACTGCCTGCCTTACCTTTGGCAAAAAGGTACGTTCGGTGGAAGTCCGTATCGGACTGTCTGCGTTAAGTTCCGAACTGGCGAGCTGGGAATGTGCCCGTTGGGAAAAGATGGACTTCGAAGATGTGAAATCCCGGACCGCTGATCAGTGGGAAAAACAATTGTCAGCTATCGACGTCAAAGGAGGCAAGAAAGATGACAGGGTCATTTTCTATACTTCCCTGTATCGTACTTACCTGAGTCCGGCGGATGTCAGTTCTCCGGACGGAGCTTATCTGGGTACGGATGGAAAAGTGTATATCTCAGAAGACTTCCGATATTACAGTAACTGGTCGTTATGGGATACCTTCCGCACTAAATTTCCTTTGTTGGTACTGACCGAACCTGCGAAGATGCGGGATATGGCGACTTCCCTGATTCATCTGTATGCAACGGGAAAGAAAGACTGGTCCACCGGATTCGAGTCTACCCCGACAGTACGTACGGAACATGCTGTGATTCTCTTGCTGGACGCTTACCGGAAAGGAATTACCAACCTTGATTTCCGTAAAGGATACGCTGGTATGAAGCAGGAAATGGAGCGGCTGCCCATGCGTTCGCCCGACCAGAAGATGGAATCGGCATATGACTTGTGGGCAATGGCAAAGATTGCGGAAATCATCGGTGAAAAGGCGGATTCCGAACAATACCGGCAACGTTCGGTCTCTCTTTTTGAAGAAACATGGAAAAAGGAATTTATGAATGTGACTCCCGCTTTTGAAGTGATGAAGAACAACGGACTCTATCAGGGAACCCGTTGGCAATACCGATGGGCGGCTCCACAATACATTGATAAAATGATAGAATGGGTAGGGCAGGACTCTCTTCGTTCGCAGCTTACCTATTTCTTCGACCATCACCTTTATAATCAGGGAAACGAACCGGATATCCATGTTCCTTACCTGTTCAACCGACTTGGGGCACCGGAGAAAACCCAGCAGATAGTACGCAGTCTGATGACCGAACCGATGATCCATAAATATGGAGGCAACTCGGAATTTAAGACTCCTTATCTGGGTAAAGCATTCAAGAATGCCCCCGAAGGGTATAGTCCCGAAATGGACGAAGACGACGGTACGATGAGTGCCTGGTACGTGTTCGGGGCAATGGGTTTCTATCCTCTGCTTGTGGGAGATGAATACTATGATCTGACCTCTCCGCTTTTCGACAGGGTACTGTTGCGGTTGACGAATGGAAACGTACTTACTATTCAGACAGAAGGACGGAAAAAGAAAGACGCACCGATCAAAAGTATCCATTTCAACGGGAAAAAGATTGCTGACTACCGTATATCTCACAATGAACTGATAAAAGGCGGAGAATTGATTTATAATTATAAATAAACCGAATTAAAACAAGGCTGACTAAAAAGTCGGTAGTATCTCCAAAAAAATATTCAAAATGAAACAGAAACGATCTTTTAAAATAGGTGTTGCGGGTACGCTGCTGACTGTCGGGTTACTGACAGCAGCTTTTACTACACGCACTGCCAGTGAGTCTATAAGGGTGATGGACCGCCCCGACACAGAATCGACGAATGTGAATTATGTGAGCTATCGGGCCCCGCTCCGTCCGTTGAACTTTATTAAGCTGCCTGTCGGCAGCATCCAGCCGGAAGGCTGGGTAAAGAAGTACCTCGAACTGCAACGTGACGGGCTGACCGGACATCTGGGAGAAATCAGTGCCTGGCTGGAGAAAGATAATAACGCCTGGCTGACAACCGGTGGTGATCATGGCTGGGAAGAAGTACCTTACTGGCTGAAAGGTTATGGCAACCTTGCCTATATCCTGAATGACCCGAAGATGATTGCAGAAACAAAAACATGGATTGAAGGTGTATTTGCCAGTTGCCAGCCCAATGGATACTTCGGTCCTGTCAACGAACGGAACGGCAAGCGTGAATTGTGGGCACAGATGATTATGCTCTGGTGTCTGCAATCTTATTATGAGTATTCTCAGGACCAACGGGTTATTGACCTGATGACGAACTACTTCAAATGGCAGATGACTGTCCCCGACGATAAACTTCTGGAAGACTATTGGGAAAACAGCCGTGGCGGTGACAACATCATCAGTATCTATTGGCTTTATAACCATACCGGAGATGCCTTCCTGCTGGACCTTGCCAAGAAGATTCACCGCAACACAGCCGACTGGACAAAATCAACCTCCCTGCCCAACTGGCACAATGTGAACATCGCCCAGTGTTTCCGCGAACCTGCCACTTATTATATGCAGACCGGAGATTCCGCCATGCTCAAAGCCTCTTATAATGTACATCATTTGATCCGTCGCACTTTTGGCCAGGTTCCGGGCGGTATGTTCGGTGCCGACGAGAATGCCCGTCTGGGATATATCGATCCTCGTCAGGGAGTGGAAACCTGCGGACTGGTGGAACAGATGGCTTCCGATGAGATCATGCTCTGTATGACAGGTGACCCGATGTGGGCTGAGCATTGCGAAGAAGTAGCTTTCAACTCTTATCCTGCCGCTGTGATGCCGGACTTCAAGGCTTTGCGCTACATCACTTGTCCGAATCATACTGTCAGTGACTCAAAGAACCATCATCCGGGTATTGACAACCGTGGTCCGTTCCTTTCCATGAATCCGTTCAGCAGCCGTTGCTGTCAGCATAACCATGCACAAGGCTGGCCTTATTTTTCGGAACATCTGATATTGGCAACTCCCGACAACGGTATTGCTGCCGCCATCTATGCTGCTTGTAAAGCTACGGTAAAAGTGGGTAATGGAAAAGAAATCGTCCTTCACGAAGAGACTAACTATCCTTTTGAAGAAGGCATCAAATTCACCGTTTCTACCGATGAAAAGGTCGATTTTCCGTTCTACCTCCGCATTCCTTCATGGACTGAAGGAGCCGAAGTGCGTGTCAACGGAAAGAAGATCAGTGTGAAACCTGTATCCGGTAAATACCTTTGTATCGAACGCGAATGGGCGGATGGTGATAAAGTAGAAATGACTCTTCCGATGTCTTTGTCCATGCGTACGTGGCAAGTCAATAAGAACAGTGTAAGTGTGGATTATGGTCCGTTGACTTTATCTCTGAAGATTGACGAGAAATATATAGAAAAAGACAGTCGTGAAACGGCTATCGGTGACTCCAAATGGCAGAAAGGTGCTGACCCGAAGAAGTGGCCTACTACTGAAATCTATGCTAACAGTCCCTGGAACTATTCGTTGGTATTGGATAAGAAAGAGCCTTTGAAGAACTTCAAAGTCGTTCGTAAGTCCTGGCCTGCTGATAACTTCCCGTTCACGGTGGCCAATGTGCCTTTGGAAGTGAAAGCTACCGGCCGGATTATCCCCGAATGGCAGATTGACGAAACTGGACTTTGCGGTGTATTGCCCGAAGAAGATGCGGTGAAAGGCGCTAAAGAAGAGATTACATTGATTCCGATGGGAGCGGCCCGGTTGAGAATATCGGCTTTCCCGAATACAAAGGAGTAACTGGTGATGGAATCAGTTTACTTGAATTTGTTATAAGATAAATCATTTTGATTTAGAAAGATATAAGTGTTTATGATTGCATCATTGGCGAAATGACTGATTTGTGCTATTATTTGGAAAGAATGTTGCCTCCAAACTATCAGAATTTCGCCAATTTTGCAATCTAAATAAAAGATGTTCGTTGAACTAATTTATAATAATACTTATATCAACCATGAAGAATTTAGCATTATGGGCTGTTTCTGCCCTTTTTGTAGCTGCTTGTACCCCGAAAGCCGAGCAACCAACCGACTCCGGCCTGTTAAGAACTAACTTCCAGACTGAAGTAGGTGGTAAGAAAACCGATCTGTACACCCTTCGTAACAAGAACAACATGGAAGTTTGTGTGACGAATTTTGGTGGACGCATTGTTTCTGTGATGGTCCCCGATAAAGACGGTAAGATGCAGGATGTAGTTTTAGGTTTCGATTCTATTCAGGATTATATCAGCAAACCTTCTGATTTTGGTGCCAGCATCGGTCGTTACGCAAACCGTATCAATCAAGGTCGATTCACATTGGACAGCATTGAATATCAGTTGCCTCAGAATAATTACGGTCATTGCCTGCATGGCGGTCCCAATGGATTCCAGTATCGTGTGTTTGACGCTGTGCAACCGAATCCGCAAGAAGTGGAACTGACTTATGTCGCTGCGGATGGCGAAGAAGGTTTCCCGGGTAACATTACCTGTAAGGTTCTGATGAAACTGACAGACGATAATGCAATTGATATCCGCTATGAAGCAGAAACGGATAAGCCGACTATCGTAAACATGACCAACCATTCTTATTTCAACCTTGACGGTGATGCGGCAAATAATGCAGATCATCTGCTGATGGTGGATGCCGATTATTATACTCCGGTAGACAGCACATTCATGACAACCGGCGAGATTGTTCCGGTAGAAGGTACTCCGATGGATTTCCGCACTCCGACTCCGGTAGGTGCACGCATTAACGACTACGATTTTGTACAATTGAAGAATGGAAATGGTTATGACCATAACTGGGTATTGAATGCCAAAGGGGATATTTCCCGCAAATGTGCTTCACTCGAATCTCCCAAAACGGGTATCGTACTGGATGTATATACCAACGAACCGGGTGTTCAGGTATATGCCGGCAACTTTCTGGATGGTTCTCTGACAGGAAAGAAAGGTATCACATATAATCAGCGTGCTTCCGTATGTCTTGAAACTCAGAAGTATCCGGATACTCCGAACAAACCGGAATGGCCTTCGGCTGTGCTTCGCCCGGGAGAAAAATACATGAGTCAGTGTATCTTTAAATTTTCTGTAGATAAGGAATAATCTGCTTGCTCCCAAGAAATAAAAAAAATATTTTGGTCTCACGGTCTCACTGTCTTTCTGTAAAGATCAGATAACTAGATGAATAATGAATGAGAGATACCTTCGGAGCAGGGTGTCTCTCATCGTTTTATCCCATAATATGCTCCCAAACAGTGTATCTCTCATCCTTTTTTTAAGTTGTCTCTCATCATTCTTTCTGCTACAGACTACAGCTGTGTTGATTTTACTTTACCTATCATTTGTATGTTGTGACACTTATGTCCTTAGCATATCTCCCTTACATTCTTATATTATCTTACCGACATCTTCATCGTTCCACCCGGGTGAATTGATCATTGCACCCAGGTAAACCGATCGTGTCACAAACGTAGACAGTTCGTTCTACCCGGGTGGAACGATGAAGATGTCCTTACGAAAAACTGATAACAATAAGTGAAAATTAAGCGATTATAGGGTTGCTTGGACGAAGAGAAACGGTAAATCAGACAATAATTGCCGCAGTTTATAATTATGTCCGTTATTTGTTTGCCTTTAAAGTTTTGGCAATCTCTTCGACCATAAAAGGCGTATTCTTATTTATGTTTTCGCCTTCCAAATGCACTGTTGTGTATGCTTTTAGTACAAACATGTTTTTCTCGATAAATGATGTTTCATCTCAGCCTTAATTTTTTGAATGATTGTAGAATTCTTTTTTATAGGTTTTTCTATGATTAATTGAGCCAGCCTATTTGCCTTTTCTGCCTTTCCCTGTTTCATGTAGACATAATGTAACCTATAAAGAGGTATAAACCTTACAGGACACATTAAGGTAGCTTTCTCTAAATGATGTTTGGCTGCATCATATTGTTTTAGGCCAATATATGCCTCTGCTTGTACTAATTCTAAATTGTAATCTGACCAATAATTACAGCAAATAGCCGTTATTGCTAAGCATTCTTTATATTTTTCGGCAACACAAAGTTCGGCAGAGTAATTATATAAGAAATAAGGATTTCTTCTAAAAGTATGTAGTAAATTATGGTATCGTGGTAACATGTCATTGGTTCGTCCACAGAGCGACATATGCGCTACTTTTCCCCATTCCAGTTCTGCTTTAATTCTGCTCACCACTTCAATAAGCAAAAATAAACTTCCTATTAATAAGAAAAAAGCAATTCCTCTTTTTATAATTGTTGTTTTTTGAAACAAGGTATTTTCATAGGCTTTTCCTATTAAAGTACTAACACTTAATGCACTAATAATCCAAATGAAGGGATAAGTGAATGGATAAGAGAAAAAAGAAAAAACTGCAATGGAAAGTAAAGAGAGCAGAGACACATATCCTGCTTTGGTTGGGTGCTTCCTGTGACAAAGAATCAAGAAAATACCAGCAGCTATCAAAAGTACCCAAGTTAGAATACCAAACTGGACTCCGACAGAAAGGTATTCATTAAAAGGACTCTTAATATTGTCTGCTAAAATTGCAAATTGACTATCCGGATGTTCCTTGAAATATTGGGCTTGATAATCCATATAGTGTGCGCTGAATCCTCCGACTCCATATCCTGTAAAAGGCTCATGTTTTATCATTTCCCATGTGCAACGCCATATTAATAATCTACCATCAGCCGAATCTTTTTTTAGATGATAGACTGTTACAGAAATGACAAATATACTAATCAGCAGAAAGGATAGACAGAGTAAGAAGCTACCGATATGTTTTTTATAGTGGAACTTATTCTTGTTTTGGTGAATAAAGTAAATTACTAATACGGTAAATATACTAATTGACCCGGCGCGAGATTCTGATAGCAATACTCCTAAGACAATAACAAACAATGCACACCAACTGGCCCATTGAACCTTTTTGTTTGAATATTGTAAAAAATAGAAGGTAAATGGTAACCCTGCGCATAAACTTCCTGCAAAACCGGCAGGATTATCAAAGCTACCGACAACATTGTAGGTGATGGAATGTGAAGACAGTATATTGAAAAATTGTAATATACCGTATCCGGCTTGAAGAAAACAAGATATAATAACCGTGTAGTAACAACATTTTGCATTGCAAATAAACCTTTTTCCTCGGAAAAGATAAAATGAAAAAAAACATCCAATTACTCCTAATCCTGTGAACATAAACATCCATTTAGGGAAAATTTGGGAATCTGTAAATGTGTTTGCATTTACGAATAAGACTCCCAAACTCAACAGAAAATATAGAATAGAAGAAACTGGAATGCTTTTCATTTATTTATATTAGTTGCTGTTTCAAGGCTCTAAGACGAAATATTTGGTGAAATCTTCACTGTGAGTTGCACCTTTTTCGTCTTTGAAGAAAAGATTTCCGTAGCAGGTTCCTTGCAGCTTTCCTTCGACTTCGTTATATTTTACAATTGGCAGGTCGTTGCATGTAATCTCTATTCCGGAGTAACTAATACACTCTAATTCATTTTTTATCGGATATACTTTTTTATTCATTTTGTCATATCCATAAATCACAGTTAGTTTATAATGCGCGTCATAGCCGTCCCTGCTGGAATAAATAATACCGCTTTTTTTCCTGCATTCTAAGATTTCGGTGTTCCAATTTGTCAAGGAGTCAATTTTAAATTCATCAGCTACACAAAATAAAGAGCCTTTTTCGATATTGTATGAACCATTTTGGATTCTTGACACAGTATTTTGCAAGAGGTGAAGTATTTCTTTTTTTCTTTCTTGAGAGATATCTTTTTTGAGAAAAGAGTAGTCAATTTGAAAAACAGAACTCATGACTTCCCATAATTTATATTCCTCATGATTAACTTTTTCTTTGACCCACTGTGGTACTTCGTCCAATTTGGAGTATTCCTGAGCATTGCATTTAAATGGCAGATTACAAATCCCTGCAAAAAATAGGACGAATAATAATTTATAGATGGACGTATGATTGGTACTTAGAATGTTGTTCATGGTGACTATTATTTTTAATTGTTCTATAACTTTTTTCAAGATCTGAATAGAAAATCACAAAAGAGTACTAACTGTACCAAGATTAATCTTGTGTATATTCAAATTGATCATGGGATCATGAATCCTGTCTTTTGTACAGTTACCTCAACCTTTCTGGATCCATCTTTGAATGATAAAGTTCCGCTACACGATGCGGCTATTAATTTCTTATCCTTATCGTAAGAAACACTGGAAGCACCAGAAAAACTCGGGTCATTTCCTAAATATGGTGATCCCGTATAAACACTCGATGACGTAATTGTAACATCATCATCGGATTTTTTGTAAGTAACAGCAGCTTTTATATAGGGACCTAAGCTATGTGTATACAATGTACATCCATTTGTCTTATATTCAGCTCCTCCTTCTGGTGATCTTGTTGCTATTCTGCCAAAATATTGTGAGTCTGATAGGGTGGTGCCATCTTCATCTGCTATATTTAGGAATCCTTCATATTTATTAATCTGCCCTTTTTCTATTCTTTCACAGATGTTGTTGATGCAATCATAGATTTCTTTTTTCCTTTTTTCTGAAATATCCTTTTTTAAAAAGGAATAATTTATTTCATACCTTGAACTCATGGTTCTCCATAGTTCGTATTCTTTAGGTGTCACTTTTTCACTAACCCAATCAGGAATAGTATTGAGAGGAGCGTACTCTGGATTTTCTTCAAATGATTGCATCGGTTCATTTACAACCCAGTCTTCATTTTGTTCGCATGCCATTAGTGATATAAAAATACATAATGACATTAAATGTCTTAATCGATTCATAAGTGATATTTATTTAAAATTAAATGGATGTCATGTTCTTTTTTAGGACTTCATACTCTTTTTGCAAAGGTACGAATCTTTTAAGTGTGAAAAAAGGGAATGTTACACTTGATTTTGTGGTTTATGATTGATATTCAAACTATTATCATTGCAAAAAAAAGGTATTATCCATTGAATTGTAACAATCGTCCTATTGTTTTAATCTAAAAAAGTCTGATTTCAATACAGACACCCTATTTATTACTTGGGGAATGCAATAAAGAAATTCCGGTAAATCAGACAATAATTGCCGCAGTTTATAATTATGTCCGTTATTTGTTTGTATTCTAATAATAATTAGAGTATATTTGTAAGAATGTATAACACAATGAAGTTAACTTGACTTCATCAACAAAACTATTATATGATGAAAAAAATCCTTTTCTTAATGGTGATCTGCGTAGCCACATCGCTTACTTCTATTTTACCGGCTTCGGCTCAGAATTCAGACCAGACCGACGAGTACAAAACTTTACTAAAAAAGATCATGACGCTTTCCGGCAGTTCGGCATCCTCTGAAGCTATAATGTCTCAATTGATGTCGAGTATGAAAAATGGGCCTTTCCAACAAGATGAGGCTTATTGGAAAGATTTTGCTTCAAAATGGACACGGAAGATTGAAGATAAAGTCATGGAAGTATATGCTCCTATTTACCAGCAACACATGACATTAGATGAACTGAAAAAAGTGGTTGCTTTTTATGAATCTCCTGCGGGAAGAAAACTTGGGGAGACTGCAACTGCCGTTGCAACTGAATCAATGCCGATGATACAACAGCTGTCAATGGAAATGGTGCAGGAAATGATGCCGAAGCTTCAGAAATCAAGAGAGTTGGTAAGGGATGACGCTGCCGAACAGGCCAAGACACGCGATCAAAAGTTATTTGATGCGGCTTATACAGCTCCTAAAGATAGCATAGAGATCGTTGCCGATAGAACCTATGAGCATGGCATGGGTACAAAGCCTTTATTGCATTCTATTGAAAGAAGGAAAGATGATACTAAAGTAACGTTCCTGCAACCCATCTATTTCGACTGGCAATGGATGTACTATAGCCCGGGATTTAAAATAGTAGATAAGAAAACCGGTGATGAATACATGGTGAGAGGATACGATGGTGGCGCACCTATGGATAAGTTGATGATTATTAAAGGTTGCAATCGTAAATACATATATGTCAGCCTGTTGTTCCCCAAATTGAAAAAGAACGTGAAGGAAATCGATATAATAGAGGCGCTGACTGATAAAGAGGAGTTGCCTTCCAATGATGACGGTAAAGCTAAGTCTTATTTTGATGTAAAAGTGGACGATTATTTGGTACTTTCCAGAGAAAACAAGAAAGTCTATTATTGATTAAATCTTGTAATAAATAAAAGATATGATCGGTTTAGAAATACGCATAAATGATGAAGATCCGATTACTGTGGCTTCTGATAATTTGGTTTTTGTAAACTTCTTACATGGATATTCTTCCGATCGGATTATGGTAATGGGAAGTGATCTTTTACATTACCTTACCTGGTTCGACGGAAGACCTGAAGTTGGTGATAAGGTATTAATTAGAATTGTTGACACTGATAAGGTGGCACCAGTTTTGACCATGAAGGACTGTGATAGGTATGAAATAAAGCAGTGGTATGAACGGTTAAAGGTTGAACTGCAAGAAAAAGGACTGATATAGAAGATATGAAAGGATTGATTATAAAACGAGGGAATGAGGTTTGTAAAGCGGGCATCCCTGATAACGGGGTTAGCTTGATGGTAAATATTACACGTTATGAGGGTGCTTACTGGAACGTGGGTGGTTTGAAAATGCCTGGAGATGTTCATGTTACATGGAATGGAGGTACGCTTGAAGTAGGAGATGAAATAGAGGTGGAATTTGCGGAGTTTGATGAGGCTACGCTGCCTGACACAGAAGAAAGCCATAAATCTCTGTTAGATACAATAGCATTGACACATGTTGATGATAGTCCGGATATGTGGAATCGAAAACTTGATACCTATAATCGGTTGAAAAAAATGCTGAAGGAGGAGAATGATAATATAATATTGAAAATGGAATAGAAAACAGCGTGATATAGTGAAAGTGCACTTTACAGATTATTAGACATGAATATAAAATTTGATGTTATGAATGAAACAGGAAAAGCTAGTTTAATGAGCCGCATAATTATTGGGATAATCGGTCTTATTATGTTTTCCCTAAATGTGTATCTTTACATTTGGGACCCTTTGGAGAAACATTATGATTTAAATAAAATAGTATTTGGTTGGCTCATTGTTTTGTTTATACTTAATTATTTATTTCGACATAGTAAATGTTGGAAGATAGGATACGTTATATCTATAATACTTCTTGCTTTAGCCTATTTTATAATTCCAATGTAGGCCAAAGGTAAGTAAATAAGCAATAGTATGAAAGTCCTTATTTTTGATCTGACATATTTAATCGCTATTGTCTTTTTAGGTATGTGTATATATAATGGTGAGAATATATTGACTCATATTTATTGGACAAGGCTGGTGGTTTTTATTTTTGTCGGGATATGTGCTGTTTTAGGGATCGGCTCATTTATAAATGAAGTAATTGCAAAAAAGATGAAGCCTGTTTTCGTTTCTTATATTAGGGCGATAGTAGGAATGGTTTATATCATATTATTGGTAGTTTCAAATAAAACAGCCTGTTAATGGATTTGTATAATGGGAATGTTTTATCTTTGCAGTGTTTAAAATAAGATACGATGAATAAAAGAGTAACAATACAATTCGCTGACTTTATAAAGAGTAGGTTGGCAGGTGGTTTGCTCTGTTGCCTTGTATTGTTGGCTGCTTATCTGTTTCAGATGTTTTTCCCAGGAATGTATGTTGATGCATTCTCGTCATCTTTTTATCTTTTTGCGTGGTTGATTCTCTTTGTGGGCGCACTCCTATGGACACTTCGTGAGAAAGGAACATCTGGATTACCCTCCGAGATAACTGATTGGCAATGCATTGCTGCCTTTTTGTTGATTGTTGCAAATCAGATTTATGTTGTTATGCCTAAGGAGGTTCACGTTGAATTGGCTCCTGTAATATCTGCTTATACTTTACCTGTGCTGGTCATTGTCAGTTTGGCAATAGCAGGGATAGTTAAGTTGTCTATCTCATTCTATCGTTCATTGGAAATTGAACGGCAAAAAACAATTCTTCAAGAGAAACGGCTTCAGGAACTGCTGTCTTCTCCTCCACCTGTGTTGGAAGGCGTCATATTTGTGCGCAGACTTTTAGAAAATCAATCTATATATCAATTAACTGCCAGTGAGAACCTTACATTAATAGAAGGATGCCGTGCGATTGATCCTGACTTTTTTGTTTGGTTAAAAGATAAGCAAATAAAAATTCCTCCACGTCATATTGTATATTGTGTACTTATTAGGATGAGGAAAACTAAGAAAGAGATTTTGTCTATTTTTGATATTAGCGATGGTGCTTGCCGTGCCATGAGGTCTCGTGTCCGTGCGAGCTTAGGTATAGAAGATGAGGACATGGAAACCTTTTTGCAGGAGTTACATTAGGTAATCTCTAGTATGTTTATTAGTCCTATAAAAGAATGGATTGCTGATATAAATCCTCCCATAATAGCGTAGTAGAACCATACGCGTTTATTCGAATATTTGTTTTGAGGGAATGTGTCGATGGCTCCGATTATGAGCACAATCCATGCTAGAAGTTCAAAGAAAGTAATAAGGAAGTCTTGAAGAGAATAATTTATATCATCAATAAAGCGGTGAAAGTAACACATAGTGATGCTAATCCCCCACATTATATTATATAAGATTATATATTTAACTATTTTCATTTATTAGCTATACATTCTTTGTATTCCTTGTTTGCTATATCTTTGGCTCTATCATATTTTGCAGCTGCTTGTATTAAGCAGCCAGATGGCATTGAACCATTTTGACAGTTAGCGATAGCATTGTCATAATCAGCTTTTGCCTGCTTATATGCCGCTTGTTTTTGTTCTTCACAGCTACTAGTACTTCCTCCTTCTTCGCGTGTTTTCAGGAGTTTTACTTTTGTAAGTTCGTTACTTTCTGCATATAGTATAAAGAGTTGTGTCCGTTCATCTGCGCTTAATCTTAAAAATCTTGTATGTTTAATCAGGTTTTCTTTAGCTTTTGCCAGTTGCTGTAGTTCATTTTCTAGATTGGCTTTCCTCATGAAGTCTTCCACGTAGTCATCATCATTCAGATTTTCCATAAGTTTGTCATATTCTTCTTCACTTAAAATAGAAGTGTACTCATGAAACTTATCAGCTAAAAGCTCGGAGCTCATTTCGAATTCCCAAAATTCATCTGAACTGGCGATGGAATCAATAAGAGTGCTTCCATTATTTATCATTTTTGATGAAAGTGCACGTGTATTAGTTACCTCGTTTTTTTCTATTTCGTCAGAGTAATATCCGTCTGCGCTACAACTATAAATAAAAAAGGAAGCTACCAGTCCGCAGGCTAATGCCATTACATAATACAAAGTGTATTTTTTCTTTTTTGTGATCATATTCTGTTTTATTTAAATGTGTATGCAAAGTAACGAAAAATAGACTTATTTTAGGGATAATAATCATTCAATAAAAGGAAAATATTTGGTCTAGTGTCAATTTGGTCATGTTTGTGATGTTACAATTTAGTGTAAAATATGAAGGAGAATCGCTCCTAGAAAGCTCACAGGCGCTATATGATAGCTTATTGGTGTAACACATTCGTTGTTAAGGTTTAGTCCAGTCGTTATTATCCGAAATAAAAAATTAAGCTTAACTACTTACTGATAAGTACAAGACTTGATAATGAGAAGTACTTAAGTTGTCTGATTCTTGTACATCAGTTGAGTAAAAGATGTACAACGTTGGAGTAGACGATGTACTACGATTGAACTAAAGATGTACAGCGTTTGATCTATACTATTAGGATGTCAAATCTGAAAGGGCTGAATGTTGGTATCACTTTAAAGGATAATATTCATTCAAAAAAGGATAATATGTGGTCAGAGAAGGAAAGTTTGGGGTATTTCGGTTGTTACAATATTAGGGAAAATAAAAAAATATCCTCGCTGTAATCCTCCTGTGGCACATTCTACATGCTGTAGGAGTGTAACGCCCTCTTTTTCTATGGCAAAAGAACTTGTAAATTTGCAGAAAAATAACACGAAATCATTTATCTCTATTTTTCTGATAATTATGAAAATATTCACAAAGTTGGTATCTGTCTTTTTGCTCGTAGCAATTGGTAGTCTCTTTTTCTTTTCATGTGCTGAAAAAGAAAAATGCACTCCAATGGTTTCATTCCTTGAAACCGCTCTTCAGCAGGCAGGAGAGAACCGTGTGGAACTGGAAAAGGTCTTATCTCATTATAAAACTGATCCGGCGGATAGTTTGAAATATAAGGCCGCTTGTTTTTTGATAGAGAACATGCCTTATTACACCTATTATAAGGGCAAGCAGTTGGACCGATATCTTACTTACTATACTTTACTACAGGAAACACGTGGATTGGGGATTTCTCCCCAAGTAGTGGCTGACTCTGTTTGTCACATGTATGGGGCATTGTATTTAGATTCTTTGCAATCCTATAGAGATATTGAAACTGTTGATTCTGCTTATTTATGTAATAATATTGAATGGTCATTTAAGGTGTGGCAGGAACAACCATGGGGGAAACATGTTTCGTTTGCAGATTTTTGTGAATATCTTCTTCCTTATCGTATTGGTGACGAGACCTTGACTAGCTGGCGTGAATCTATTTATCAGAAGTATAATCCTTTGCTCGATTCTTTACGTGCATCCGGAGTACTTGATAAAGAAGACCCGATTGTGGCAGCCCGTTGTTTGCTCGATTCAATTCGTAAAGGAGGAGTGGTATTTACTACTGCCGTTCCTGCCAGCCTTCCTCATGTGGGACCGGAAGTTGCGCAACTGAAAGCAGGTAGTTGCCGGGAACTTTCAGACTTTGTCGTTTATGTTTGTCGTGCGTTGGGTATTCCGTGTTCAATTGATTTCATGCCGATTCGCGGTGATGAGAATGATAGCCATCAATGGGTAGCATTTTCAGATAAGTATGGCATACTTTATTATCATGAATTTCCTAACGGTGTGAGTGAAGTACGAAAAGACGCAATGTGTGGAATGCCCAAGATAAAGGTCTATCGCAATACCTTTAGTCTGAATCGTGCTATGCAGGAAGAAATGCTGAAATTGGATACTGCTATTGTTCCTCTTTTCAAAGATCCGCATATCGTAGATATTACTTTCCCTTATACCAAAGATTTCAAGAAAGAACTCCACATACCAAAGGACGCTCTATATAAAGGTAAGCCACGTTCAAGAATTGCTTATCTATGTGCCAGCAAACGGATGGATTGGGAGCCTGTTGCATGGACAGAGTTCGATGGTAAAAACATTGTCTTTACGGATATACAAAAAGGACCCGTCATGCGGGTTGCCACTTACGAGCGAGGACGACTTCGTTTTTGGACCGATCCTTTTGAAATAAATGTTTCCAATGAGTTTCATTTTTTCACTCCTTCGGATAGTGTACAGGATGTTACTTTGTTTGCAAAATATACTTTGCGGGCAGATGAGATGTTTTTGAATCGTATGATAGGCGGAACATTTGAAGGAAGCAATGATCCTGATTTTCGTGAAAAAGAAGTCTTGTACTTGATAAACGAGAAACCGAAAAGACTACAGACTGTTGTTCAATCGTATTCTTCAAAATCGTATCGCTATGTCAGATATATAGGTCCCAAAGATTCACACTGTAATATTGCGGAGGCGGCTTTTTATACTCCTAATGATACCGCTTCTTTAAAAGGTAAAGTTATAGGTACTCCCGGATGTTTTCAAAAAGATGGTTCGCATGAGTATACAAATGTATTTGATGGGGATGTCACAACTTCTTTTGATTATATCGAACCTTCCGGTGGTTGGTCAGGTCTTGATCTTGGAACTCCTAAGCAGATAGGAAGAATTGTTTATACGCCTCGGAGTTATGATAACTATATTCGTTCGGGTGATGATTATGAGTTATTCTATTGTGCAAGGAGGAATAATTGGAAATCTCTTGGAGACCAAAGGTCTAAAGCGGACTCGCTGATTTATATCAAAATTCCAGTGAATGCTTTACTTTTATTATGTAACAATACACGAGGAATACAGGAACGAATATTTGTGTATACAGCAGCTGAACAAATTTGGAAGTAAATTCAGATATGATTTTAATAAAAACTTGATTTATTTTGCTAATTGTCATTTATTAAGCTAGCGATATATGATTTAGTAAAGATGAACAAGTTTAATAAGTAAATAATTATTAATGATTAAATTTTAAAATTATGATTTCGAGAAAGAAAAGCCTTTTTTTAAGCGTATCAGTATTGATTCTATTTGTGGCGTTAGTTGCACAAAGTTGTAGTTCGGAGAATGACGATTTTGTTGCTAATCCCAACTCATCATTAGAAATGAGAGCTAACCTAGAATCAATGGATAATCGTGCAACAATTGTCAATTCTATAGCCGAATCTGATGAATTATTAGATTACGGAATGAACTGTATGTTACTTGCTGAGAAGTTAAAATCATATACTTCAACTTTGACTCCAGAAGAATTTGATGAACTTATGAATAACTTAAATAATGATGATTATATGATAGAACTTGTGAGTAAGGTTGACATTGAAAAAGAGGCTTTAATGGTAGAGAATGCACGACAGGAACTATTAGCTAATAAAAGTTTTAAGTTGTTAGATGAGTCCGAAAAAATGAATGTTTTTATTAGATTCTCTGATAATTCGCAGAATACTATGCAACATCTATTGCTAAAAAGTCCGGGTGAAAGTGCAGGAGGTGTTACTAAAGCGGAATGTAAGCGTAGATATGATGAAGACTACGCTTATGCTTCTGCTATTTATCTATCATCTATGCTCCTTTGTTCTTGTGCAACGGGGGGGCTTGGTGTATGTCTTTGTGCTATTGGTGCTTCTGCTGGCTATGACTATGCAACAACTCTTGCTGATCGTAGTTATTATGATTGTTTGTCAAATGCTATAGATCGCTAAATGAGGTATTATAATATCTTTATAGTTTTAGCTATACTATCTGTATTGCTCATGACAATTAATAGAAACTATAATTATTTGATAAATGACTGGTATATTTCAGGTGTTTATGTGTTAATGTGGGTCTTTCTTTTTCTTTATACAGTAAGTAAAGTTCCTAAAAAGAAAAAAGGCTTGAAAGAATATCTTCCTAGCATTTTAGCCTTTCTTGTGGTTCTATTAAATGTCTTGGATGTGCTTAGAAGACATGTTATGTGTTAAAATAAGTAGATGAAAACTTAGGAATAAATACTTAATGTTTTGTGGTTTATAATCAACTTTTTATTTATTCCTAAGTAATAATGAGTTTTTATATGTCAAAAGTGAGTATTACTCAAATCGGCTTTGCTCTTCTTTGCATTGGTAGTGTTTTTATGTATTCTACCCAGATAACCGATCCCTATATTGTTTCTAAATGGTTATATACGATCTTATTTGTTTTAATTATAACAATATATTGTTCAATTAGAATGTTATTAGGAAAATCTGTAAAATTTGATACACGATTGGCTGGGATGAGTATTGTTATTGTTTCTAGTTTACAAGCAATATATGGTCTGTCTCAATGTTTTAATATAACCACCTTTAATACTTTTTATAAGATAATGGGGAGTTTTGAAAATCCTACGGGATTTTCTGCTTGTCTTTGTGTCAGTTTACCCTTTTTTGTTGTATTCCAATTATTAAATGAAAATAAGCAAATACGGTATCTAGTATGTTTTTTAGGGATTATTGTTGTAATAGCAATTGTACTATCATATTCAAGAGCTGGAATTATTAGTGTTGCAATAGTAATTGCGATATTTTTGTTTCAAAAGCTTAAACAGAAAAGAATTTGGAAGTATCTATTATTATGTAGCAGTCTGATATTATTGTTGTTTGGTTGCTATTGGATGAAGAAAAACTCAGCCGATGGTAGACTGCTGATTTGGCAATGTGGTATAAATATGGTAAAAGATGCTCCTTGGATAGGTCATGGGTTGGGTAGTTTCGAAGCGCACTATATGGATTATCAGGCAAATTTCTTTAAGCAATGCGGACAAAGCCGTTTTTCTATGTTGGCAGATAATGTGAAACAACCATTTAATGAATATCTTGGACTTCTTTTAAATTTTGGGATTATTGGTTTATTAGTATTGTTGTTATTGATGGTAATAATTATATATTGCTATAGGAAGAATCCAAGTGTAGAAAAGCAAATAGCCTTTTATTCTTTGTCTTCAATAGGAATATTCTCGTTCTTTTCTTATCCATTTGCATATCCTTTCGTTTGGGTTGTGACATTTTTAAGCATATTCATAATAACTAGTGAATATATCAAACCTTTATTTTCTAATATCCTAATAAAGAAAATAGCTTGTATGTTCATACTTACATATTCTCTTTTCGGGAGTAGTAAATTGTTCGAACGTATTCAAGCAGAATTAGACTGGGGAAAAGCTTCTACGCTAGCGTTATGTAAGTCATATAATGAAACTCTTCCAACCTATGAGAGATTAGAAAAGATGTTTGTGAGTAATCCCTATTTTCTCTATAATTATGCTGCTGTTCTTCAAGAAATGAAGCAATATACCGAAAGTCTAGAAGTGGCTTTAAAATGTCGTCAATATTGGGCAGATTATGATTTAGAGTTAATAATTGGGGAAAATTACCAGCAGCTTAACAAACCTGAACTGGCGGAAAAATATTATAATAGTGCATCTATGATGTGCCCTTCGCGCTTTCTACCTCTTTATAAACTATTCCATTTATACAAAACGAATGGTGAAAAAGAACGATCGCTTGCTATGGCTGAGGCCGTTATTAGCAAACCGATGAAAATTAAGACAACTACTATTAGGATGATGAAAAGAGAAATGGAAAGAGAAATACAAAAAATGAATATGTCTATAAAACTAGAATGAATATGGAATTAATACGGTTGTTGTCAATCACTTCGCTTGTGCATTTAGGAATCTACGGATTGTTTATTGTGTGATAATAGAAATAAATATAGTAACCGAATGAGAATTTATAAAACACTAATGAATAAAACATTCATTTATCTGCTAATAGCAGTATTGGCAGCTTGCAAAAGTACTCCTTACTCTGATGAAACTACTAAAAGTGACCTTCGTGCGCCTGCTTATCCGTTATTAACTTTGCATCCGCATGTGAAACTTTGGTCTATGACGGATGAACTGAACAAACAGAATATGACTTTTGGCGGCAGCACACAACTTCCTTTTGTTGGCTTCTTACGGGTAGACGGTGCTATGTACCGTTTTATGGGTAGTAAAGAACTGCCGATGCAAGCTATCGCTCCGATGGCGCTTGACCATGAAAAGTGGGAAGGAAAGTTCACTTCATTAGTTCCTGATGAAGGATGGGAGCAACCGGATTTTGATGACAAGTACTGGCAATTGTCAGAAGGGGCATTTGGCACGCCTGGCATGTGGGAAGCAAGAACACAATGGACTTCTTCTAATATTTGGGTACGAAGAGAGGTTGAAGTTGATCCGTATCTTCTGGAGCATAAAAAGATTTATTTGCGCTATTCTCATGACGATGTATTTCAATTGTACATCAATGGGAAGCAATTGGTGAATACCGGATATGACTGGGGAGCAAACTTTAAAGTGGAAGTCCCGGACTCAATTCTGCAAACAATGAAAAGTGGAAAAGCGTTGATTGCCGCTCATTGTGAGAATCGTGTGGGAGGAGGATTGGTAGACTTCGGACTCTTTGCCGAGGAACCGACTATGCCGGTGGAAAAGGTAGCCCCCATCTCTTATGAAAAAGAGTGGACGGGAAGATATACTATGGAGCAACCTCAGGAAAATTGGGAAGCCAAAGAGTTTGACGATACAACATGGACAGAAGGACAGGCGGCCTTCGGCACGGATGATCAACGAAATGTGCATACTCCCTGGTTCTCACCTAATATATGGGTGAGGCGCGAACTGACATTCGACCCGGCGTTGGTGAAAAACAAGCAACTGTATTTACGCTATTCCCATGATGATGTATTTCAATTGTATGTGAATGGAATGCAACTGGTCAGCACGGGATATGAGTGGAAAAGTGATCTCAGAGTAAATATCCCGGATTCTATTGCAGAAACTATGAAAGATGGGAAAGCCGTGATTGCCGCTCATTGTGAGAATCGTATGGGAGGTGCATTGGTTGACTTCGGACTATATGCAGAATTGAGGGAAGCTGAACAAACGTCTGTCGATGTGCAAGCAACCCAAACACATTATACCTTCGAATGTGGAGATGTAGAACTGAAACTTAGCTTTACCGCTCCTTATCTGTTGGACGATCTGGAGACACTTGCCCGTCCGGTCAATTATATCTCTTATCAGGCTAAAGCATTGGATGGCAAAGAACATGATGTTGCTGTTTATTTTGAAATAGACCCGCACAAGGCATTTCGTGCCGGACAATCTACACAAATATATGAAAAGGATGGACTGGCTCTGATGAAGACCGGACAGGAAAATCAGAAATTATGGGTGGATAAAGAGAAAGATGGACGGTCATGGGGATATTTCTATCTGGGAACAAAGGATGACGTGACCTGTGCACAGGGGGATGCAGCCGAAATGAGGGCATACTTTATGAAAGAGGGAGATCTGAAACAAATGAGAAAGTCTGCCGAGAAACGCTATGCTGCATTTGCACAGAAGCTGGATATGAACAGCGATTTCCCGCAACATCTCACTGCAGCCTTTGACGGACTGTATACAATGGCTTATTTCGGCGAGGACTTAAGACCTTATTGGAATAAAGACGGAAAATCAAGCATAGAAGATTTGTATGCAGATGCAGAGAAAGATTATAAAGAAGTGATGGCAAAATGTTATGCTTTTGACCGTCAATTGATGGCGGATGCTTACCTTGCCGGAGGAAAAGAATATGCTGAACTCTGTGCTTTGGCTTATCGTCAGTCTGTATCCGCTTTCCAGATGTCTGAAGATTCGGATGGAGAATTGCTTTATTTTACTCCGCAGGTAGGTCCGGTGGATGAATATTATCCGGCTTCACCACTATATCTTCGCTACAATCCCGATTTGGTAAAAGCGATGCTTAATCCGTTCTTTTATTATAGTGAAAGCGGGAAATGGGGAAAGCCATTTCCTCCGCATGATTTAGGAGGATATCCTATCGTAAACGGGCAGACGATAGGTGGTGATATGCCTGTAGAAGAAGCAGGAAACGGATTGATAATGACTGCTGCTATTGCTAAAATGGAAAAGAATGCTTCGTATGCAGAAAAGCATTGGAAGACATTGACTCAATGGGCTGAGTATTTATTGGAAAACGGCACGGATACCGGTGATCAGCTTACTACAGATAATTTTGCAGGGAACTGCCCTCATCATGCTAATTTATCCGCCAAAGGTATTCTGGGTATTGCAGCGTATGCACGTCTGGCAGAAATGCTGAATAAGAAAGAAGAAGCGGAGAAGTATATGAATGCTGCCGGTGAGATGGCTAAAGAATGGGAAATGGCTGCTTATGCGGGTGACCATTACCGACTGGCTTTTGACCAACCGGATAGTTGGGGGATGAAGTATAATCTGGTGTGGGACAGGCTGCTTGGCTTGAATCTTTTCCCGAAGAGAGTTATTCAGAAAGAGACGGATTTCTATCTTACTAAGATGAATGAGTTTGGATGTCCGTTGGATAGCAGACATAGTTATACGAAAGTGGATTGGACAGTATGGACTGCTTCGTTGAGTGCTGACCGTATGCAATTCCGTAAGCTTATGTTGCCGCTTCATAAGTTTATGAATGAGACTACAGATCGCACACCAATGGCTGATTTGATAAATACGGATGGGAAAACTATAGTAGGATTTACGGGGCGTACTGTAGTAGGTGCCTATTTTATCAGGTTGTTGGAAAAGGAATAATTAGAATCTTAATGTCTTTTAGAAGGTATATTCGGAGCAATATGATATAGTTGATTTATTATTTTAAATAAAAACATTATGAATATGAAAGGTTTATTTTATTTAGTTGTTACTATGGTAGTAATAATTGCATGTACAAATGAAGAGTTTGATGCTAATTCAGAAGTTAAGAAGGAAGAAGTTAAAACAAAGATTGCATCATTAGCTGAAAAATATGATGTAAACGTCGATTTCTTTGAGATTAATCCTTCAGAAAAAACTGAAAATGAGATGTCATTAGAAGAAATTGAAGAATTGTTTCGTGATATAAAACAACTTAGAGAACACCCTGTTGAATTAAAGATGTATAAGGATAAAGAAGAAAATGGCTGTATGTTTTATTCTACTAAAGAGCAGAAACCTAGTGTGCCGCTTGCTAAAACACGTAGTGAAATTTATTCATTCAGTGATTGGATTTGGAATCTTACATGGTTTAGTGTAACTTTGATCGAAGATAACAAAAATGTAACAGTAATGACAGATATAACAGGATTATCAGTTTATACGTATTCTCAATCTTATGCGAGTGGCTATGTATCAGGAAATGCTATATCATTTAATAGTACGGGGAAAATTAAGGCAACTATAACTCAGGTTGTTGGCTTTAACCTTTCTTATGTTATTAATTCTTCAGGGACATACGATAAGAGTGCGGGAAAGGGAAGTGTTACAGTTTCTGCATATTAATGATTATTGAGAATAAAAATTATGATTATGCCTCCAATGTTTTTTGAAATTGTTTATGTTCTGATTTTGTTGATTGGGATATTGGTCGTGTTGAAAAGTCATCAACTTACTAAACCATATAAATATTTATGGGTCATTTTGGTTTTGTTATTTAATCTGTTAGGCATAATTGCCTTTTTGATATGGAAACAGTATCTTAACAAAATGAGCAATAGTGGATCGCATGGAAATGTCTGATTTGATATATAATATGAATCGGGTAAACTTTTTTCTCTATGCTCTTTGTAAATCCGGGATGGATTGAATAGACCATTGAAACTGGTTGTTTTTCTTTGATTTAGCCACCGTTATTATGATGGTGGCTAAATTTCTTATCTTAGATAAAGATACAGGAGGTGCCCCTTTTTTCATAAATGCCATTGTCGTTTCTGTCTATAACCATAAAACATACTTGAAATCGGAAGTTTTTAGGGGTATACCCCTAAAAACTTCCGATTAATTATTTATATTTGTGTCTATAACCCTAAAAACTTCAGTTGTATGATTAATCGTGAACTTTATATGGAGCAAATCACTCCTTTTATTGATAAGCCATTTGTGAAAGTTATCACTGGTATTCGTCGCTGTGGCAAGTCGGTCGTGTTGCGTTTAATTCGTGAGGAACTTTTACGAAGAGGAGTATCTGAGGATTATATTATTTATATGAACTTTGAAAGTTTCGAGTGGATAGACATGAAGGAGGCGAAGGCGTTATACGCTCATATTCGGGAAGCTACGAAAGCCTCGGGAAAATATTATATTCTCTTGGATGAGATTCAGGAAGTTACAGATTGGGAAAAGGCAGTGAATGCCTTTTTGGTTGACTTGGATGTAGATATTTATGTGACAGGTTCTAATTCACGTTTACTATCTTCCGAGTTTTCGACTTATTTGGCAGGAAGATACGTTGCCTTTCACATTATGACTTTATCCTTTAGAGAATATCTATTATTTCATGATCTCCCGCTGACAATTTCTGTATCCGACCGTAAAACGGAGTTTCTGAAATATCTTCGTATGGGAGGATTTCCGGCTATTCATACGGCAAACTATGATTATAATGCTATCTACAAAATAGTGTATGATATTTATTCTTCTGTCATTCTTCGTGATACCGTGCAGAGGCATAGCATTCGTAACGTAGAAATGCTTGAAAGAGTGGTGAAGTTTGTTTTTGATAATATTGGGAATAAACTAAATGCGAAAAATATTGCCGACTATTTCAAAAGTCAGCAACGGAAAGTAGATATCAATACGATTTATAATTATCTCAATGCTTTAGATAGTGCTTTTGTCATTCAACGTATACCACGTTATGACATCAAGGGCAAAGAGATTCTGCAAACCAATGAAAAGTATTTTGTAAGTGATCTTTCATTAATTTATTCTGTGATGGGATATCGGGACCGCTTAATAGGGGGAATGCTCGAAAATTTGGTTTGCATGGAGTTGAAACGCCGCGGATACGAAGTATATGTAGGTAAACAGGATGAAAAAGAAGTTGATTTTGTAGCCATTAGGCGTGAAGAGAAAATATATGTGCAGGTTACTTATCAACTTGGCTTGCAAGCAACCATCGATCGTGAGTTTGCCCCTTTACTGGCAATTGATGATCATTATCCTAAATATGTGGTTAGTATGGATGATCTATGGCAAGATAATATTGAAGGGGTTAAGCATCGGCATATAGCCGATTTTCTACTTGATGAGTGGTAAAGACGGACTAAAGCTTTAGTCCGTCTAACAAATCTAAATAAATCCCGATAGCCTCTTCTATCTCTTTCAGCATAATATACTCTTCGGCTGTATGTGAACGTGAAGAGCGTCCCGGACCGATCTTTACCGACGCAAAGGACATCAATGCCTGATCTGACAAAGTCGGGGAACCGAAAGGTATGCGTCCCATCTTCACCGCTTTCTGTACGAACGGATGTTTCTCATCAATTCGTGAAGAGTTGAGGCGGAACGAGCGGGCTTTCGCATCGCAGGCTATATGCTTTCTGATCTCTGCAAATAAATCTTCGTTGGAGTAAAGTTCGTTGCTTCGGATATCAACAACAAATGTACATTTATCGGGAACTACATTGTGCTGAGTGCCTGCATTGATGACCGTAACGCTCATTTTTACCGGTCCGAGTAAAGGTGATTCTTTCTCGAAACGATAATCACGGAACCAGGCGATATCGTTCAATACCTTATAAATGGCATTATCTCCTTCATCGCGTGCGGCATGTCCGGCTTTTCCCGTAGCAGTTACATCCAGTACCATCAACCCCTTTTCGGCAATGGCAGGTTGCATCTCCGTAGGTTCGCCTACGATAGCGAATGAAACAGGGGGTAACCCCGGTAATACACTTTCAATTCCCTCCTTACCCGAAACTTCTTCTTCGCAGGAAGCCAGATAGATGAGATTGTAATTTTGAGAAGTGCGACATAGTTGCAGGAACACCTGTAAGAGCGAAACAACACTGGCTCCGGCGTCGTTACTGCCCAATCCGTATAATTTACCGTTTTCCTCGCGGGGTGTGAAAGGGTCTTTGCGCCAGCCATTTACGGGTTTTACCGTGTCGATATGAGAATTGAGCAGGATTGTCGGCTTTTTAAGGTCGAACATAGGACTGAGGCACCAAACATTGTTTCCCTTGCGTCCGGTCTGCATCCCTTCGGCTTCGATATAATTTTGCAGGAAATCAGCGGCTTGCGTCTCTTCCCGACTGATGGACGGAATGCTGATTAGTGATTTCAACAGGCTTACAGCTTCGGCTGTCATGGTTGGAATATCGTATTTCATATACAAACTTGTTAATTTAGAGCTTAATATTTGCACAAAGATACTCGTTTTGCGCAATAGTTTCAAATAAAAATACAACCGATTTCAGGAGGGGTTTATAGGAACTATCTGTTGTTAGTTCTTTAGTGGAAAAGGCTCTGTTAAGAACGAAATTTAAGTACCACTTTAAAGAACCGTTTTTAAGAATATGGAAGTATTACAGCAGCATTTTTTCGATTTAAGTTTAAATTACAATTTACGTAATCCCAAGAGTAAGCGACCTACTATTATATATGCAGTGTTTCGCATTGCAGGGAAACAGTATAAGATTAACATCGGTGCAAAGGTTTATCCCAATCAATGGGATAGTCGTTTGCAGATGCCAATCATACACAATATTTCTAATCTTGATGTTTATAATAACAATATTGTTCTATCACAAATTAATCAAACAAAGTTGGTATTTGATAAAGCCAAGTCGTATATTTGCAATAATCCGCATGAATTGGAGTATCCAAAGCGGTGTTTAGAGATTATCAAACAAAATTTTAATTTAAAACCTTATACTATGAAGAATAGGGACTCAATAATTCAATGGCTCATGGAGTACATTGAGGTAAATAAACGTGGTAATACATTAGTGAAAGAATTACAGAATGTAAACTTCTTAAAGCGATTTTTCAAAGAGCATACTCAGTACCAAGATGACTTTGCCCAAATTAGTTTTGAAATGATAAATGATGCTTTCCGTTACATGGAGCAGATGACAATGCCCAATGGGAAACAGTATGCAATATCAACAATACGTGAGGCGCAAAAGAAACTTAAGGCAGCTTTAAAGGTTGCTGCGGGCAGAGAGTATCGCAAATTTAATTGGCAAGCGACAGAGATTGATGAGGTGCAAATCACAAAAAATCTTATTCCTAAACCTGAACGGGGTGCAAAAAATGCTCCTCTTACAGCTGATGAAATTGCAAGTCTGCGAGCATACGAATGTAGTGGTAGTAGTGTAGTGGCAAGAGACTTATTCCTAATTCAATGTTACACGGGACAGCGTAAATCAGACCTAATGCAGTTATTAGATAGTAATAATATAGATTGGGATAAAGGTATTATCACAGTCAATAGACAGGTGAAGGGAAAACAAGCTGCGTATATCCCAATTAAAGATATATTATTGGTACAGCTCATAAAAAAATATGAGGGACAATTACACCGATTGCCTGTGAAATATAATGATAATTTGCGGAAAGTGGCTAAAAATGTAGGATTGACACGAGTGGTTGAATATACGGAGCAAAGAGGTAAAGTAGTAAAAGAACATAAAGGACATATTTATGAATTAATACATAATCACTTAGGAAGACATACATTTATAAGCCGAATGGCAGAAGCAGGAGCGAGTAAGGATGAAATTAAATCTATAACGGGGCATACTTGCGACAGTACAGTTGATGATATATACACGCACATAGACCAAATGAAAGCTGCACAAAAAGGAGCAGAACATCAAAACGGATTGTATGATACTATGAAGGTTGATGAGGCTTCTTGTCCGAAGAATGAACCTGTATCCAACAATGGGATAAGTGATGATATGGTAGATAGGGTTGTAGACCTCAAAATTCAATGCAGAGATTTGCGACGCAAAAACTTAGAGCTATCTTCGATACTTAATCGACAGGAATATGAAGAAGCAATGGAAACGATAGAGATGCTGCCACCCACCGAAGAAGATTTCATGATACATACTGTTTGATAGGCGTATTGCATTTGTGATTTTTTAGAAAATATACGATTGTAAAACCTTGTTAGAAGTGTCTGTGGCTAACTTCTTACATCTTTTTGTTGCTTAAAATCAGATGAATTTAAGCAAGTACGGTATTTAGTGTATCCCGCCACTTAGAAATAAGGATTATTTCAACCTACCTACCCTCATAACCGTTTGGAAAATGTATCATTAGAAAAATTTTTCTGATTTTTTTTGAGTTAAATATTGAACTTAGCTACTATTCTAACTACTTATATATAAACTAAGATTCAGTATGACAGAAGAAACAAAGAAAAAAATCAGTGTGCGTTTAAAAGGACGTAAAAAGCTTGCAACTCATTGCCTACGTATATCCCAATCTTTGCAGGGATTGCCAAAAACAAAGGAACATAAAGAACATTTAAGTGCTTCTTTGAAGAAGTTCCATAAAAATAATAAAATAAAAAAAGAAAGAAATGAAAAAGAATAAAAGTGTAATTAGCGTGGATAAACTGACCTTATGTTATAAGGCATCCGATGATTTTATAAATAAGTTGAATGAGTATAATGAATTAATCGATAGTGATGATTGTTTTCATTTGGTGCGGATACCAAATGATGATGCATTATTCACCAATTCTTTTGAAGTGATAATCAAGGGAACTTTTTTTGATGGGTCCGGTAGGACTCATCAAAAGAAGTTCGCTACACTAAGAACAAAATCTCATCCTGTGAGTGAAGAAAAAAGCAATTATGTGTGGCTCTATGTTGAGAATTGGGTATTCTACGAAACTTTTGTTGTGCTGCAAGGTAAACACAGTTGGCTGACTTGCGTGGATTATATTGTAGATGAATTAGGATTAAGTTTTAATAATATCACATCTTTAGATATAGCTTTGGATACTAATATCAATTTTGCAAAAAGGATTAAGTCTGCACAATTCAATGATGATTACGAGGTCATATTAAATGGTACGCTTCGCTCTGATAAAAAGGAACTCTTGAATGAAATTCTTCACATTCAAACAGGCGACCAATGTCGTTTGCGGACTTTGAGTATTTATATAACCCCCAAAAAACAAAACGGGTTAAGCTTGAAAGTATATGATAAGAAGCGGGAGTTAGGGAAATCGAATAAAACATATATACCACAGTGGAATGAACTAAAGAATAGTGACTATCGTATAGAATTGACACTAAAAAACGAACATCTGAAAGAGTTCAATAAACAAAAGGGCGAAGTGATACCTGATGAACTTTTGATGGCTACTTTGGCATCACAACAAGAAAGTCAAGACCCATTGTTTGATATGCTTTATTATTTTTCCAACAGATTACTTCGTTTTAAACCAAAAGGGAGAAAGGCAATTTCAATCTTTCAACTTTAACTTTGAAAGCTTCGTAGGGGTTTTAGCAAAGCCCCCTGCGAGAGTAGCCTTTTTATGTTTAATCTATTATCAATTAATATTTTATGTGATGTAAAATGCGTAGCACTATATTTTTTGTATTCAAACTAAAAGTGTATTCAAATAAATCTATAAACTATTAAAAAGAATACTATGTATTGTATTCAATTTATTCTTTGATTAATTTGCACACAATAAAGAAAAGAACTATTTTTGTGGTATAATTAAAAAGTCAATATATGAGAGCTATAATATATGCACGTGTTAGTTCAACTACTGATAGACAAACCACCGATAGACAAGTGGCAGACTTGAAAGCCTATGCCGAATATGCTAAAATGGAAGTTGTAAAAATATTTGAAGAAAAGGTAAGTGGGGCAAAGAAAAATGCGGAACGCCCTGTTCTCGTTGAGGCTTTGGAGTATTGTCGGACGGAGCATATTGATATGCTGTTAGTGTCGGAGTTAAGCAGATTGGGACGTAATGCCTTTGAGGTGTTGGAAACCGTTAAAGGGCTTGTGGATGATAAGATAAATCTTTTCATGCAGAAAGAAAAGTTTACATTACTTGATGATGATAAACAACCGTCCATGTTTGCGCCCATTATGCTTGCAACCTTGTCAACCTGTGCACAATTGGAGCGAGAGAACATTAAGTTCCGTCTTAATTCGGGACGGCAGCAGTATATTGCCAAAGGTGGGCAGCTTGGACGGAAGATAGGCAGTACGAAAAGTGTAGACAAAAAGAAAGAAGAGTATAAAGAGGTGATTAAATTGCTTCGACAAAGCTTATCAGTGCGAAAGGTGGCGAAATTGACTGATGTGTCAGCCTCAACAGTTCAGCGTCTTAAAAAAGAGTTTGGATTATAAAAAAAGTCTCCATTTGGAGACTTTTTGTGTTATACTAATTAATCGGGAATGTATTGTATTGTTCCGTTGATTATTGTTTCGGCTTTTGCCCCATAGTTGGTAAAACTAAAGTTTTTAAGTTCAAGTGTTAAGTTTTTACCATTAATACTCTTTACGATTATGTCTCCGTTGGGCTTTGACGCGCCATAGGTTTCTTCATCACTCATGCTTCCTTCTAAAAAGTAAAATAGACGCTTTGTGGAAACAACTAAGTGAGTACCTGCTTTTAAGTCGCTTATGTTTGTAAATTCTTTGATTTGATTACTTTCTGTGTCTTTGTATTGTTCAATGTGAAATTGAAAATAATATCCCGTTAAATCATCTTTATCCTCTGAAAATACGGTTCTAAAAGTAATTTCGTTACTCGGAGCAATTGAACTCGCTGAATAGTCCATGTAATCGGCTCTGATAACATGATAGTTGTTGATTGTACCCGTAGCGGCATGTTTTACAGACACCATACTGCCATTATTATCTCCCTCTGCGTCATCATCGCTACTACAAGCAGATAATGCGAACGATGAAATGGCTACAAGAACCATAAATGATACTTGGAAAACACTAATAAAATTCTTTTTCATTTTATATAAGATTAATTTGTTCAGCAGACCCGACTGAACGTTATAAAAAAAGGAGGCGTGGGCACTGTTAATTTGTCCGTTGTCGGGTATCGCCAAACACCTTTTGCTACAAACAAACAACAATAGCCCACGCCCTTTAACAGGCGTGGGCGTTCAGTTGTTCATCCTCGTAGCAGTTGGAAATTGGCGATTTCGACAACAAGGATTTCACTAAACGCTTCCGTTTATACTCTTAAAATCGTTGCAAAGATACGTAAAAGGTTTTATCACGATTAAAATACTACGAAAAAAAGTTCTATCTTTGTGCTAATTCTTATGGAGTAAGAACCACTTTTAATAACCCCTCTTCTAAAGATTTAATTATCAGTATAGAAATAGTTTCAAATAAAACTAATACCTTTGTACCATATTTATCAATACAAAGAGTATGACTTATCATCATTTATCTGTCTTGGTCCGCCGTCAGGCTGAAAAGTATGGCGACAGGGTAGCATTGAGATACCGCGACTATGAGACAGCACAATGGATTCCGATTACCTGGAATCAATTCTCCGGAACTGTACGACAGGCTGCTAATGCTTTCGTTGCGCTAGGAGTGGAGGAACAAGAGAATATCGGTATTTTTTCACAGAATAAACCTGAATGGTTCTATGTCGATTTCGGCGCATTTGCCAATCGTGGGGTTACTATTCCGTTCTATGCAACGAGTTCACCCGCACAGGCACAATACATTATCAACGATGCGCAAATCCGTTATCTTTTTGTAGGCGAACAGTATCAGTATGATTCTGCATTCAGCATCTTCGGCTTTTGTTCCTCGTTACAACAACTGATTATTTTCGATCGTTCGGTAGTAAAAGACCCGCGTGATGTCTCTTCCATCTATTTTGATGAGTTTATGGCAATGGGCGAAGGATTGCCGCATAATGAGGTGGTGGAAGAACGTACCGCACGTGCTTCTTACGATGATCTGGCTAACATCCTTTATACTTCCGGTACGACGGGAGAGCCGAAGGGAGTAATGTTGCATCATTCGTGCTATCTGGAGCAGTTCCATACGCATGACGAGCGTCTGACGACAATGACCGACAAGGACGTTTCTATGAACTTCCTTCCGTTGACACACGTATTCGAGAAGGCATGGTGCTATCTTTGTATTCATAAAGGAGTACAGATCTGCATCAATCTTCGTCCGGCAGATATCCAGACAACCATTAAAGAAATTCGTCCGACACTGATGTGCAGCGTACCCCGTTTCTGGGAAAAGGTATATGCCGGTGTACAGGAGAAGATCAATGAAACGACAGGATTGAAGAAGGCGCTGATGCTGGATGCCATCAAAGTCGGCAGAATCCATAATCTGGATTATCTTCGGTTGGGAAAGACCCCTCCGGTGATGAATCAACTGAAATATAAGTTCTACGAGAAGACTATTTATTCTTTGCTGAAGAAGACGATCGGTATTGAGAATGGAAATTTCTTTCCGACAGCCGGTGCAGCCGTGCCCGATGAAATCAATGAATTTGTTCATTCGGTAGGAATCAACATGGTGGTCGGCTATGGACTGACAGAATCTACGGCTACGGTATCATGTACTTTGCCGGTAGGTTATGATATCGGTTCGGTAGGTGTGGTATTGCCGGGACTGGAAGTGAAGATAGGCGAAGACAATGAAATCCTGCTCCGTGGAAAAAGTATAACCAAAGGATATTATAAAAAGGCGGAAGCTACTGCCGCTGCTATCGATGCTGACGGCTGGTTCCATACAGGCGATGCAGGTTATTTCAAGAATGGGCAGTTATTCCTGACAGAGCGCATTAAGGATTTGTTTAAGACGTCGAATGGTAAATATATTGCTCCGCAAGCATTGGAAACCAAACTGGTGATAGATCGTTATATTGACCAGATCGCTATTATCGCAGATCAGCGGAAGTTTGTTTCTGCCTTGATCGTTCCGGTGTACGGGTTTGTCAAGGACTATGCGAAGGAGAAAGGAATCGAATACAAAGATATGGCCGAACTGTTGCAGCACCCAAAGATTGTCGGTCTGTTCCGTGCACGGATAGAGACCTTGCAACAGCAATTTGCGCATTATGAACAGATCAAACGCTTCACATTACTTCCTGAACCTTTCAGCATGGAGCGTGGAGAATTGACTAATACATTGAAGTTGAAACGCTCAGTGGTTTCTGAAAACTACAAAGAACTGATTGAGAAGATGTACGAAGAATAAGGCTTTTCTCGGTCTGGCCTGATGATAAACGATAAACGGTGAACAAGCTGCATATTTGGCAAGCTGTTCACCGTTTGTTCTTTGTGTATCAATTGGCTATGTATCTGCTATTTTATAGAGAACACTATACTTTAGTAACCGAAGATTTGTTCCTGAGTGAGTTCCTCGATAGGGCCTACTGCTTTCAGCTTATTCATATCGAGGTCTTTCTTGTCTCCCAAGATGCAATACACATACGTGCGTCCTTTCACCCATTCCTTTTGGAAATCAACGATATCTTTCAATGTCATAGTCTGCACGTCATTATAGAGTTTGATGCGCGGATCTACGCTTTGTCCCAAATCCTGTGCATTGATATAAGTCCAGATAATATCGCTTTTGATGATGCGGTCGGTACGCATGCGGTTGATTAATCCTTCTTTTGCCAATTTGAAGGCTGCTTCGGATTCTGGCATATTGTTGATAATATCGTTGAACGTATTGACGGCATCAATCATCTTGTCATTTTGAGTTGCAATCTGGGTACGTATCGTATATGGATACTTCAGATAGCTTGGCGGCATTATACCCGCCCATGCGGAATAAGCCAGTCCACGTGTTTCACGCATTTCCTGGAAGACGATGGAGTTCATGCCTCCGCCGAAATATTCGTTATATAATTCGCGGGTAGGTTCTATAGCCGGATCGTATTTCTTATCAAGATTGGAAATTTGCGCCATATAAATCTGTTTGGCTTCGTAAGGAGCTACCAGCACTTTGGTCGCCGGAGTTTCAAGATAAGAGTATTCGTTTCCTGCAGGAATATCTTTCAGAGTAGCCGGTACCTGGTGGTATTGTTCGATGGTAGCCAGCAGGTCTTTGCTGCTGCTAGGGCCATAATACAGGATACGATGTTTGTAGTTGTTCTGATTGTGAATCCGGTCAACCAGTTCCTGTGGATTCATGCTGGCGAGCTCTGCTTCCGTCAGTAAATTGGTGGCAGGAGACTTCGGGCCGTACATCGCATAATTCATCAGGCGGGAGAAGTTCTGTCCTTGATTCAGTTTGGCATCTGCACGGGCTTTCAGTATATCTCCGACCAGATTGTCGTAAGCTTCCTTGTTTACTTGTGCGTCTGCCAGTAACTTCTCGAATAGTTGCATGGCAGCCGGCATATTCTCATTCAGACCGGAAAGAACCACGTAGGTGCGTTCGTTGCCCGGAGAAACGTAGAAAGTACAGGCCAGACGATAGAACTCGCTTTTCAGTTCTTCCGGTGTCATGTCGGAAGTGCCCAGATATTCGAGGTAGTCGAAAGCTGTTCCCAAAGCCTTATCGTTGTTGTTACCCATATCGAATACGTAGATCAGCTGGAAGAGATCGTTGGTGACATTCTGCTTATAAAGTACCGGAATGTCGGATTTCGCTGTCAGCTGGCTCATATCTTTCTTGAAGTCGAGGAATACGGGTTCGACGGGCTTCACTGCACTCTCCTGTATGGAGGTAAGGAAAGGACTTGTCACATCCCGGTTGGATACGATGGGAGTAATCTCCGGCTTCGTCATCTTCTTCTCGTTCGGGTCTTTGCCTTGTTTCTTGTAGATAACGGCATAATTATCTTCTTTCAGATATTTGTCGGCAAAGGCCACGATATCCTCTTTGGTCAGTTTAGCCATACGGTCAATGGCAGTCACTTCGTCCTCCCAGTTTGTTCCGTTAATGAATGAGTTGACGAATATGTCAGCGCGTCCTTCATTGCTTTCCATGCTCTGGAGTTCGTAGAGCTTGAAGTTGTTGATATTGGCTTGCAGCATCTTCTCATCGAACTCTCCGGCACGAAGTTTCTTGATCTCGTTCAGCAAGAGGTCCTTGACTTCTTCCAGCGTTTGTCCCTGTTTGGGAAGTCCGCCCAATATGAAGGCTGAGTAATCTGCCAGTCCCATCGGGTAACCGTAGCTGTTCAGCACCTTCTGCTGCTGGTTCAGATCAAGGTCGATGAGTCCTGCCTTTCCATTGTATAATACTTGCGAAACAACTTGCAGAACCTCGAAATCCTTGCTGGCCAATCCGGGGAATCTCCATGCCAGTGCAACGCTTTCCGCATCAGGACCTAATACCTCTTTAACTACAGGTGCGGTGATCGGATCTTCTTTCGGCAGATTCAGTTTGGGAAGTTCCGGATTCGGCTTCAAGCCTCCGAAGTATTTATCTATCAAGGCAATGGTTTCATCTGGGTCTAAATCTCCGGACATACAGATCGCCATATTATTGGGAACGTACCATTGTTTATAGTAATTCTTGATATTGGTGATGGAAGGGTTCTTCAGATTCTCCTGTGTACCCAATACGGTTTGTGTTCCATAAGGATGCTTGGGGAAGAGAGAGGAGAAGATCGCCTCCTGCACTTTGCTGTTGTCCCGGGTCAGAGACATGTTTTTTTCTTCGTATACAGCTTCCAGTTCCGTATGGAAACCGCGGATGACATTATTCTCGAAGCGGTCTGCCTGAATCTTTGCCCAGTTCTCTATCTGATTGGAGGGGATATCTTCCTGATAGACAGTCTGGTCATACCATGTGTAGGCGTTGCTGCCGGAAGAACCGATAGCAGCCATCAGCTTGTCATATTCGTTGGGAATGGCGTATTTGGATGCTTCGTAAGAGAGGCTGTCGATGGTGTGGTAGATCGCTTTGCGCTCTGCTTCGTCCGTCGTCTGGCGGTATATCTCAAATTGCTGTTCAATTTGGTCCAATAGCGGTTTTTCGGCAGCATAATCCTGTGTGCCATACTTGTCGGTACCTTTAAACATCAGGTGTTCAAAGTAGTGTGCCAGTCCGGTCGTTTCTGCCGGGTCGTTCTTTCCGCCCACCCGCACGGCGATGAATGTCTGAATGCGGGGAGTTTCCTTGTTTACAGTGAGGTAAACTTTTAATCCGTTGTCCAGTGTGTAGATGCGGGCTTTCAGCGGGTCATTGGGCACTGTCTCGTAGCTATACTTCTTTTGTGAGCTACAACTGCTCATCACTAATGCAAGGAAGAGCGATAAGCATGAAAGTTTCAGGAGTTTGTTCATATTGTGACAACATTTTAGTGACAGAAACAAAGGTAGCGGAATTTTTCTTACCTTTGCACCGAAAAGAGAAATTTGTAAATTGTAAATGATAAAATTGTAAATCACATGATTACTATTGAACAACTTAAAGACGTGAAAGAGCGCACTGATGCGCTGAGGAGGTATCTTTGACATCGAC
>ENA-ORTP01000241-ORTP01000241.1-human-gut-metagenome-genome-assembly--contig:-NODE-241-length-72130-cov-5.407340_pt1 | contig 72130 bp, 77 predicted proteins | sample MGYA00241913_ERZ509190 | MGnify/ENA primary metagenome ERZ509190 (study PRJEB26280, sample SAMEA2338839) | human gut metagenome | biome: human gut; feature: human-associated habitat; material: faeces...
TTCAAAAACAGCTATACCTGTATAAAAATCTTTCAGCTGTCCGACTGTAAAAAAAACGGACACAAAATTAAAAATCAGTATCGCAATAGCGATACTGAAAATTGAATTTATTAATAAGTCATATATATTTAAATCTTTAAAAAATATATTTGAAAATTTCATTATTTAATTATAAGAATAAAGATTATTTTGTTCAAGGCTTTGTTAGTTAAGCTTTGGATTAGTTACCGTATTTGAAAGTTTTTTCGATGTTTGAAGTTGTGTTCTTTTCCCATCCATCAACTTGAGAAGAATACATTTTTTGTTTTGTTTCAATTTGTTGTTTTTGGATGTCTAAAGCTTGTTCTTTAACTTGAATTTGTTGAAGCATTGCATTGTATTTAGCATTGAAAGCAGAGCTGTTAACATATTCGATTGCACTCTGGTCAACTGCGCCATCTTCGTCTTTGTGCTGCTCCATATAGATTTGACCGGCTTGCATTTGTTCTTCAACGATAGATTGCTGTTTCATTGACAAAGATTGAAGAGTGTTCATTATTTGTGTCAATTGATATTCACAATCTGATTGAACATTTTGTACCATCATTGTTGTTAATTGTGAAATTGCAAAGCCCATCTTTTTATCCTCATTTCTTACTTATCTCTTGTATATATATAAAGTAAAAAAGTATATAAAAATTGCTTTTTTGTATATACTTTGCGTTACATTTCTTTACAATAATTAAGGATAATTAGCCTCAATTGCAGCTATATCTTAAAAATATGTTTTTTAAAAGAAGTATATACTCAACATAATTTTCAGGTTTGTTTTATAATTTAACAGTAAAATGTCTACTGGGGGATATATAATGGAAAACACAATTGTTATCGGCGCACAATGGGGAGACGAAGGCAAAGCCAAAATTACAGACATACTTGCTCAAAATGCGGACTTGATTATTAGATATCAAGGGGGCTGCAACGCCGGTCATACAGTTGTAAACGAAGGAAAAACATATAAATTCCATCTTATACCTTCAGGAATTCTGTATAAAAACAAGCTATGTTTCATTGGTGCGGGCGCAGTAATTTATCCTGATGTGCTGAAGGAAGAAATTGAAAACCTGAAAAAAGAAAATATCGACCTTACAGGGCTCAAAATTTCTCCACTTGCATCTATAACCATGCCCTACCATATAGATATTGACGGATACAGTGAAGATACAGCAAAAGGTGCTGCAAAAATAGGCACCACAAAAAAAGGCATCGGCCCTACATATACAGACAAAATTTCACGCCACGGAATAAAAGTTCAGGATTTATACGATACAGACGGTTTGTCAAAAAAACTAGACAATATTCTGCCTTTGAAAAATAAAGAATTAGAGCACGTATACGGACTGAAACCATATAACAAAGAAGAAATCATGGCTTTATGCAAACAATATGCAGATATACTAAAACCTTATGTTTGCGACAATTGGCAGGAAATATTCCATGACGCATTAAAAAACAAATCTATCCTTTTCGAAGGAGCTCAAGGTGTAATGCTTGATATTGATTGGGGCACATACCCTTATGTCACAAGCTCCAACCCGGTTGCAGGCGGTGCCTGCACAGGCAGCGGATTTGGGCCAAATGCGATTAAAGAAATAATCGGGGTATCAAAAGCTTACATAACAAGGGTTGGAGAAGGCCCTTTTGCTACAGAGCTAAACGATGAAACAGGAGAAAAAATAAGAAATATCGGCCATGAGTTTGGCACAACAACAGGAAGACCAAGAAGAACAGGCTGGTTTGATGCAGTTGTAGCAAAATACGGAGTGCTGGTAAGCGGCCTGACCTCCATGGCTTTAACAAAGCTGGATGTGTTTGATACATTTGAACAAATCAAAGTATGCACGGCATACAAAGACAAAAGAACAGGGCAAGTGTACAATTACTATCCAACTAACGTAAATATACATGAATATCTTGAACCGATTTACGAAACGCATGCCGGATGGATGCAAGACATTACAAAAATAACCCGTTACGAAGACCTTCCACAGAATGCAAAAAAATACATTGCCCGCCTGGAAGAGCTTATGGGAGTAAGAATTTCTATTATCAGTGTAGGGCCAGACAGAGCTCAAACAATATTTCGCTAATCAGGTAATTGAAAAATTTAAAAAAAGTGTTGACTGAAAATTTTGTTCTTGTTACATTAAATAAGCAAACCGAAACAGATTGAAAATTTAATAAAAAATGCGTCACTAGCTCAGCAGGTAGAGCACTCCCCTTTTAAGGGATAGGTCCCGCGTTCGAATCGCGGGTGACGCATTTTTTTATTGCCCTTTTTTCAGGGGGTTATGTGTTTTGCAATTTTAAGTCAGTTTGATACTAATACTAGCTATCTATTTTGCATAATAGTCTACAAAACGATAAATAAAATCTATTTTATTATCCGGCAAGTATGAAAGTGCATTTACTATTTCACGCAACTTTTCATCTTTTGATTTAGATGAGGAATATTCAAATAGTGTTTTTAACTCAACACCTAGTGTTTTAGATATTTTTTCGAGTGTCGGTAAAGAGGGAAAATGACGACCTATCTCAATTGCGCTCAATGAACAAGGCTCAATGTCAATTAATTCAGCCAATTTCTCCTGAGTAAAGTTTCGGTATTTGCGAAGCTCTTTTATTCTTTTTCCCAAAAGTTTTTTGTTATCCATAAATATCCCTCTAATAAGATATTAAAGGATTTTAAGGCAAAATATAATTGTAAATAAAGCATAATTTTATATAAAATTATGTAAATAAAACAAAGTTATATTTGTATTGCACATAGTTTTATAATAAAATAAGTTTTGTGCACATAGTATGTGCATATATGGAACACAGGAAAAGCCGACCAAATCTATATATAGCTTTTCCAAAGTATTGATTCTACTCAAAGGATTTGGTCATTTTTTTATGGGGAGTATGTTCTTATGAACTATAAACTAATCAATATGCAAATATTCGGGGATGAAAGAGGAAAACTCGTCTCACTTGAAGGATGCAAAAATATTCCATTTGATATTAAGAGAGTTTATTACATTTTTGATACTCTTCCTAACCAAAATAGAGGCATGCATGCACACAAAAACATGGAACAAATCATTATTGCTATGGACGGTGCCTGCCAATTTATTCTTGATGACGGTAAAAACAAAGAATCAGTCTGGCTTAACAGACCTGATGTTGGATTGTATATTGGTAAAAATATGTGGCGAGAGATGAGACATTTTTCTTACGGCTGTAAGCTTATGGTTCTCGCCAGTGATTATTATGACGAAAAAGAGTACATCAGAGATTATGAGGAATTTTTGAAAGAGGTTGCGTTGTGATACACAAATTATCTGATGTTCAGAGTCAAAATATCGGTGAAGGCACAAATATTTGGCAGTATTGTGTGGTTTTGCCGGGTGCTGTTATTGGGGATAATTGCAACATTTGTTCTCATTGTTTTATTGAAAACGATGTAACCATTGGCAATAACGTTACTGTTAAGTGCGGTGTTCAGTTGTGGGACGGAGTGGAGATTGAAGACGATGTTTTTATCGGGCCCAATGTTACTTTTTGCAATGACAGGTATCCAAAATCCGGAAACAAAAATTTCAAACTTGAGAAAGTAATAGTAAAAAAATGCGCATCTATTGGCGCAAATGCAACCATTCTACCCGGCGTGACTATTGGAGAGAATGCTTTGGTTGCAGCAGGTGCTGTGGTTACTAAAGATGTGTATAGGGATAGTGTTTATAAGTAAGGATATATCAAAATGAAAGCTGTTATTACAGGAGCAAATGGATATATAGGCTCGCATTTAGTAAAAGAACTATTAGACAACGATCACGAAGTTATTGCTGTTGACTTAAAACATGATAGAGTGGACCAAAGAGCAATAATTTATAATGATGACATATATGAATTATCTAAAAATTTATTTAAAGACTGGGGTAACCCTGATGTAATTATTCATCTTGCTTGTAAAGATGTACCTATTCACAATTCCTTATGGCATATTGAATCGATTTATAAAAATTTTCTATTTTTAAAAAAACTTATTGATTCAGGCATTCAACAAGTCATTACAGTAGGCTCTATGCACGACATTGGTTATCATGAAGGTGCAATTGATGAGCACACAATTCCCAATCCACAAACTTTTTATGGTGTGTCAAAAGATACATTAAGACGAATTTTAGAAATCTATACAAAAGATAAAGATGTAACATATCAACATCTTCGTTTCTTCTATACATATGGAGATGACGAACAAAGTTCAGGATCGATATTTTCTAAAATTTTACAAATGGAAAAAGAAGGTAAAACTACTTTTCCTTTTACCGATGGCAAAAATCAATTTGACTATATCAATATTAATGAATTAGCAAAACAAATAAGAATGGTTGCACAACAAAAAGAAATTTCAGGAATAATCAATTGTTGTAGTGGAAAACCTATTTCTATCAAGGAAAAAGTAGAAGAATTTATAAAAGAAAATAACTTAAAAATCAGGCCGGATTTCGGGAAATATCCATCACGTCCTTACGATTCGCCATGTGTGTATGGTGATAATAGTTTAATAAAAAAAATAGTCGAAACACAAAGCTATAGACGATTAAAGTGTATAGCCTGCGGAAAAGAAATAAATCATAAAAAAGAAACAGATACTTACATAAAATGCCAATACTGTAACTCGTATAATTTTATCTGTGAAAAAAATAATAACAAAGATTTTTACAACGATCAAAATGCATTAAAGCAGAGACAAAATGCCACTTTTAATGAAAAAAAATCAAAAACATATGCATCCTTTGAAAAAATAGATAAAATTATTTCTCGATTTAAAAAAAACAGTTATTGTAAATACAAAAAACACAGAGAAAAAATTAACGAGTTATTCAAAAACAATAACTGTAAAATATTGGAAATAGGCATTGGCGATGGTACTTTTTTACATAAACTGCTTGAATCAGGGATTGATGCTAAAGGTATTGATATAGCAGAAAACTTGATAAAAAACTTTCAACAAAAATATCCTCAATATGCAAATAAGGTTTCTTTAATAAATGAATTTCACGAAAAAGTTGACATTGTGTATAATTCCGCAACATTTGAACACATAGATAATCCTCATTATTTTTTATCGAATATAAAAAATAATTTACTCAAAGATAATGGTTATTTAATAATTGACAACTTTCCAATTGTATCAAATATAAATAGTAACATATCCATAGATAATGACATTAATTTTTGGAAATATATACATTGTATTATTTATTCACAGTTTGCAATTGAAAAGCTATTCTCTAAATATAATTTATCCATAATCGATAAAAACTTTTATGATTCTTACTATTATAGAGTCCTAAGTGTTCACAAAGAAAAAGGCCATTTTAGTGTTGAAAAAACAAGAATGATTTGCTCAGACTTCATAGACTCTCCCAATATCGCTAAATTTAAATTAATTTCATTTAACGCTCTTTTTAGAAAATCAAAAGCTATATGTGCATCATACATATTAAAAAACAATATAAAATAAGGACTAAAAAAACGTTATGACAACAAATCCTAAAATTACAATAATTATTCCTGTTTACAATGGTGCTGTTTTTTTAGAAAAAACACTAAACAACATTCTTCAATCAACATTCAAGTCATATGAAGTAATATGCATAGACGATTTATCAACGGACGAAAGTAAAAACATAATAAAAAAATATTCTCAAAAAGATTCACGAATAAAATTATACACTAGGGAAACTAAAGGAGGAACAGCAGTTAAAGGTATAAAATTTGGGCTTCAATTTGCAAATGGTGATTATTACTTCTTTATGAGCCAAGATGATTTAATCGATCAAGACTGTCTAGAAAAGCTCTACAATAAAGCAATAGAGACAGGAGCTGATGCGGTAGTTCCTAATTGTCAATTTTATTATGAAAAAGATAAAGAAAGCAATAAAACAATATTCCCTCCTAATTTAAACTATGATTTAGTGTTATCTGGTAGAGATGCATTTAAAATGATAATGCCATGGGATATACATGGTTTCTATCTCAGAAAAATGGATTTAGTAAAAAAATATGGCTTTGATGATACCTATTTAACAGGATGTGAGTATGCGTCCAGAGAACATATGTTCTATTCGAATAAAGTAGTATTTGTTAATACTACTTTCTATTATAGACAAGACAACTCTCAAGCTATTACTAAAAAATTCAAAGCCATTATTATAGAAGATATAATCATATATATTAAATTATTAAAATTCATCAAAAACAAAAAATTTGAACGTACATTTCTAAATAAATGGATAAAACATACTTTAAATTTAATTAAATTTTATAAAAAAACTATTAAAGAAAATTGCAATAAATTACATAAAAATGAATTAAAATTAGCATTTGATAAATTACAATATGCAACCCAACACTTCATAATTTTTGCACTAAAAAACTTAAATATTATTATTGCATTAAAAGCAATAATAATATTTATACAAAACAAACATGAGGAATCTAATTTATGATTAACTTCCTAAACCTACACAAAATTAATGAACGTTTTCGTGATGAAATCGATGATAGAATCAAACAGGTACTTGATTCCGGGTGGTATATTCTCGGGCAGCAGGTTAGATTGTTTGAAAAAAACTTTGCTGATTTTTGCGGGGTCAAGCACTGTATTGGCTGTGCTAACGGGCTTGATGCGCTGAATCTCATTATCAAAGCTTATGGTTTTTCGACAGGAGATGAAATTATTGTTCCTGCTAACACTTACATTGCTTCTATTTTAGCTATTTCTCAAAATGACTGTACGCCTGTTCTTGTTGAGCCTGATATTGACACTTACAATATTAATCCTGATTTAATTGAACAAAAAATTACTGAAAAGACAAAAGCTATTATGGTTGTTCATCTTTACGGACAGGCTGTTGAGATGGAGAAGATTTGGCAACTTGCCAAAAAGTATAATTTAAAAGTCATTGAAGATGCAGCGCAGGCTCATGGTTCATTGTATAACGGCAAGAGGGTTGGGGCTCTTTCTGATGCAGCAGGGTTTTCTTTTTATCCAGGCAAGAATCTTGGCTGTTTGGGGGATGGGGGTTGTATTACAACGAATGATGACGAGCTGGCTTTTAAGGTCAGAGCTATTGCTAATTACGGTTCTGATTACAAATATCATCATATTTTTAAGGGAATTAATTCAAGGCTTGATGAAATTCAGGCTGGAGTTTTAGATGTTAAGTTAAACTATTTAGACCGTGACAATGACAGAAGAAGACAGATTGCAAAATTTTATTTAGAGAATATCAAGAACCCCAACATTATTTTGCCGAAAGTAAAAAGTGAAGACTCTCATGTTTGGCATATATTTGCGATTAGGACAAGGGATAGAGATAGGCTCATAAAACATCTGAAAGGTAATGGAATAGAGACTAATATTCATTATCCGACAGCTCCGCACAAGCAAGAATGTTATAAAGAGTGGCAAAATGAATCATTTCCAATATCAGAAATGATTCATCAGCAGGTTTTGTCTTTACCGATTAGTCCCGTTATGACGGATGAAGAAGTTACTAAAATTATAAAGGTTATAAATGATTATGAGTAATAAACTACTGTCTGTATGCTGTCTGTCATACAATCACGCTCAATATATAGAAAAATGTATAAAAAGTATTTGGAATCAAAATTATGATAACATCGAAATTTTAGCGCTTGATGATGGCTCAACTGATAATAGTATTAATGTTTTAAATAGTTTAAAAGATATAAGCCCTATACCTATGAAAGTTTTTACTCAAGAAAATAGCGGGAATATAGGCAAGAATTTCAATAAACTTTTTAATGAAGCAAATGGTGAATTCATTGCTGTAATAGCTTGTGATGATAAATTTATACCAAATACATTTTACAAAAAGGTTTCATTAATGTCAGATAATAATAATTTGGCTTTTGTTTGTGACTCTCAAATTATTGTAATAGATGAAAATGATAATATTATTGATAATTATCCTACTTTAAAATTAGAAACACTTGATAACCCTTCAATACAGGATATACTTGAACTTGATTATTCAGAGTTAGGATCTTTTTATATGCAAGGTGCTATTTTTAGAAAACCAATAGTTAATAAAATATCTGGATTTGACGAAGATATGATATGTGATGACATTGTATTTAGAACAAAATATGCACGATATATATTAAATTACCCGGAATATTCTTGTAAAGTATTTAATGAACCAGGTGTATATTATAGAAGGCACAGTTCAAATATAAGTAGTAACTCTGGTAGACAAATTAAAGGTGTCATAGAATACCTAAACAAATACTGGCCAGAGAAAGAACCTCCTGAAACTTTATTCAAATGGATTTTTTCATTAGAAGATAAAGAGCAGATAAATGACTTATTCTTTGCAAATAACTATATCCCCAAAATATTAAAACACATTAATGTTAATGATTTATTAGATGAAAATGGTATTTGCTATTATAAAATAGGAATACCTGGAATAATTATGTATAGCAAACACAGAAAGCCTAATGAAAAAATAAAAGTTATAAAATTATTTAATAAAACAATATTAAAATTAGTCAAAAAGCATAAGTAATTACAAATACCCCTTCAAATACTGTCCTGTATAAGATTCTTTGCATTTTATGATTTCTTCTGGTGTTCCTTCAAAAATCACCTGACCTCCGCCGTTGCCGCCTTCGGGTCCTAAGTCTATTATATGGTCAGCGATTTTTATCAAATCCATATTGTGTTCAATAATCAAAATTGTGTTACCGGCATCAGCCAGCTTGTTGATAATTTTAATAAGTTTATCCAGATCATACCAGTGCAGTCCGACTGAGGGTTCATCCAGAAGATACAGGGTTTTTCCTGTTGCTTTTTTATTGAGCTCCGAAGCAAGTTTTATTCTCTGGGCTTCTCCGCCTGAGAGAGTTGTGGCACTCTGGCCGAGTTTTATATAACCAAGACCTACATCATACAATGTTTTTAAGCGGCTTTTTATCTTAGGAATATTTTCAAAGAATACATAAGCTTCGGCAACAGTCATATTTAGGACATCGGCTATTGTTGCACCTTTATATTTTACTTCTAGAGTTTCTCTGTTGTAGCGCTGACCTTTACAAACATCGCATTTTACATAAACATCCGACAAAAAGTTCATCTCAATTTTGAGCAAACCGTCACCTTTACAGGCCTCGCACCTTCCGCCTTTTACATTGAAACTGAACCGGCCAGGTTTGTAGCCTCTTACTTTTGCTTCATTTGTCATAGCATACAAGTCTCTGATGTGCGTAAAGACATCAGTATAAGTTGCAGGGTTGGAACGGGGTGTTCTTCCTATTGGTGATTGGTCTATATCAATAATTTTATCAATATGTTCAAATCCTAAAATTTCATCAACACCTATTGGTTTAGGTTTATTGCCTCTAAGTTTGTGAATTGCATATTCATGTATCAAATCCTGCATTAAGGTAGATTTTCCGGAGCCGGATACACCGGTCAAGGCTACGATTTTTCCTAAAGGAATATCAACATCAATATTTTTAAGGTTGTTAAGATGAGCATTTTTTACTCTTAAAAATTCACCGTTGCCATCACGTCTTTTAGACGGAACAGGGATTTTTTTAGCACCGCTTAAATATTGACCGGTGATAGAATCTTTGACCTGTTTGATTTCATCCAGTGTACCTTTTGCAACAACTTTACCTCCGTGCACACCGGCTCTTGGGCCGATATCAACAATGTAATCCGCATTTTTCATTGTATCTTCGTCGTGTTCAACAACAATAAGGGTATTGCCAAGGTTACGCAAACGCAAAAGTGTTTTAATCAACATATCATTGTCTCGCTGGTGAAGCCCTATTGAAGGCTCATCAAGAACATATAATACACCGGAAAGACCGCTGCCTATTTGCGTTGCAAGCCTAATACGCTGCGCCTCTCCTCCGGAAAGAGTCAAAGATAGCCTGCTTAAATTAAGATACCCAAGCCCAACATCCAGTAAAAATTTTAAACGGGCACGGACTTCTTCCAGTACCTGTTTTGCTATTTTCATTTGAAAATCATTGAGCTCAAGAAACAGGTCAGAAAAGAATTTAAAACTTTCTGTTATAGGCATGTTTGTAACTTCAAAAATATTTTTGCCTCCTACGGTAACAGCAAGAGCAAAAGGAGTGAGCCTTGCACCGTGACAATCCTTGCAGGGGGTCATTTTCATATATTTTTGAATTTCTTCTCTCCAGTATTCACCGCCTGCTTCGTTATATCTTTTTTCAAGAAAAGGAATAACACCCGAGAATTTCATCTTTTGAGTAGTGTAGCGATGTGTACCAAACTGTTTTACGCGGAAGTTTACAACCTCTTTTCCACCGTATAAAATCAAATCCTGTTCTTCTTTTTTTAGTTCTTCAAAAGGTTTTTCCAGGTCTATACCGTAATGATCTGATACTGATTGCAAAATATCCGTGTAATAAGACGTAGTAGTTTTACTCCATGGATAAATTGCCCCTTGTTTGATAGACTTTTTTCTATCCGGTACAACAAGATCGGGATCAATAACAAAGTCATACCCGAGACCCGAACATGTAGGACAGGCACCATATGGATTGTTAAAACTAAACGTACGAGGAGCTAGCTCTTCAAAGCTCAAACCGCATTTAGGGCAAGCAAGTTTTTCAGAAAAAATTAATTCTTTATCACCTATTACATCAACTGTCATCAAGCCGTTAGCTTTTTTTAGCGCAATTTGAGCACTATCAGCAAGTCTTGATTTTGCAGAATCTTTAATAACAATTCTGTCCACAACAACGTCAATGTCGTGTTTTTTGTTTTTTTCAAGCTTTATATCTTCAATGTCTGTATCATCAAGATTGTATAGCTCTCCATCTATTTTTAAGCGGATGAATCCTTCCTGTTTTAAATCGTTAATAAGAGATGCAAATTCGCCTTTTTTTCCTCTGGCAACAGGGGCAATAACCTGGATTTTTGTGCCTTCCTCCAGCTGCATAATTTTATCAACAATTTCATCAATGGATTGCGGTTTTATTACATCGCCGCACTTTGGACAATGCGGTGTGCCTATACGAGCGTATAAAAGACGCAGGTAATCATAAATTTCCGTTACGGTCCCGACAGTAGAACGCGGGTTGTTAGAGGTGGATTTTTGGTCAATCGAAATAGCCGGAGAAAGTCCGTCTATACTTTCTACATCAGGTTTATCCATCTGGCCGAGAAATTGACGTGCATAAGTAGACAAGCTCTCTACATAGCGTCTTTGTCCTTCTGCAAAAATTGTGTCAAAAGCCAACGAGCTTTTACCCGAGCCGGATACTCCCGTAAAAACAATCAATTCATTTTTTGGCAGTTCTAAATCTACATTTCTTAAGTTATGCTGATTTGCACCTTTAATAACAATTTTATCATTCATAATTTTATCTCTATTTAACCCTGAAAATATTATTCCACAAGACGGTTTGTTATTCAATTTATGTTTCTTGTATAATATAAACACCCATAAACACTCATATAAAGTGAAAGGTTTTTATGTTTGAACACATACACGCATTTTTAGGATATTTTTCAAAGCTATTTGTAACACTGGACGGGATAGGCTTGGCGCCTGTATTTATTGCATTAACAGCAAATTCCAAAGAAAAATGGCGTAATATAATGATGAACAAAGCCATTGTTATAGCATTTTTTATTCTTTTATTTTTTGCATATACAGGTTCTGTCGTACTTGATTTGCTTGGTATAAGCCTTACTGCGTTAAAGATTGCAGGCGGTATTTTGTTATTGATTATGGCAATTGACCTTGTTCTTGGCAATCCTGAACCGGCAATGAATAACGAAAATAAAGAAGAACGTAAAGAATCAATGAAAAGAACAGATATATCTGTTTTCCCTCTTGCAATACCTCTTTTATCAGGACCTGCAACAATTACTATGCTTACAATATGCATGAAAAACTCTCAAGGCGATGTACTTGACCGTTCTTTAATTATTGCGGCATTATTTTTCAACCTTGTAGTGTGCTGGCTGATTTTAAAATTCTCTTCAAAAGTCAGTAAAATTTTAGGCAAAACAGGTGTGAGTGTTATAAACAGAATTGTCGGAATTTTACTTGCAGCAATGTCTTGTGAATTCCTTATGAACGGTTTAGTTGAGATTATTAAAAGTGCCAGGTAATTAAAATGGAACAAAAAGAATTAATAGAAAAAATTAATACATTAAAAAAAGAAAAAAATGCAATAATACTCGCCCATACGTACCAGAATGTAGAAATTGACGAAGTAGCTGATTTTACAGGCGATTCATTGTATCTAAGCCAGCAGGCGGCTAAAACCGATGCAGATATTATTATTTTTGCCGGAGTGTATTTTATGGCAGAAACAGCAAAAATCCTCTCGCCTGACAAAAAAGTCTTACTCCCAAATATGAATTCAGGCTGTCTTATGGCTGATATGATTAATTTACAGCAATTAAGAGAATTTAAAGCTAAAAATCCAGATATTCCTGTTGTGTGCTATGTAAATTCCACTGCAGAAGTAAAATCAGAATGCGACATCTGCTGCACAAGTGCAAATGCTGTCAATGTAGTACGTTCTTTAGGGGTCAAGGAAGTGTTGTTTGCTCCTGATACATATCTTGGAACACATGTTGCAGCTATGCTGCCGGATGTTAATGTTATCACATATCCCGGATATTGCCCAACTCATTTAAGAATTAAACCTGAGGACATAATTGAAAAGAAAAAAGTATATCCGCAGGCAATGGTGCTGGCTCATCCCGAATGCCACAGAGAGGTCACAAAACTTGCAGATTTTGTGGGATCAACAACAGCTATTATAAATGAAGCAAAAAAAGCCGATAAAAAAGAGTTTATTATCGTAACAGAGCAGGGTGTAGTAGACAGACTCAAACGTGATTGCCCTGAAAAAGAGTTTATTCTCGTAAGCAAAAAAGCAATTTGTCCCAACATGAAATGGAACACACTTGAAGATATTCTTCATGTTCTGGAAACAGAAGAAAATGAAATTAATGTTGATGCTCAAATAGCTAAAAAAGCTGTCAGCACAATTGACCGTATGATAAAAATCAACGGTTAATTAAGAAATAAGTAGTTAAATACTTATTTCTTCTAACAGAACAACAGCATCAACAGCAAGGCATTTACCTTCACCAATTGGTCCCATCCATTCCATGGATTTTGCTTTGACTGATACCTGATTGAGCTCAAGATTTAAAACATCAGCAAGATTCTTTTGAATAGCTTTTATAAAAGGCCCCAATCTCGGCTGCTGGGTTTTAATTGTTGCATCAATGTTGTTGATTTTATAACCTTCTTTTAATACAAGATACATTGCTTGAGCAAGCAGCTCTGTACTATCACAACCATAATATTGAGGGTCTGTATCAGGAAAGTGCTGACCTATATCACCAAGAGCAAGTGCTCCGAACAAAGCATCTATAATCGCATGGCACAATGCATCGGCATCAGAGTGTCCTAAAAGTCCCTTGTTATGGTCAATTTTCACCCCTCCGAGTATCAAATCTCTTTCTTCTGCAAACTGGTGTAAGTCAAATCCTTGTCCTATTCTAAATTGCATATTTTTCCCCTATAAACTTTGCAACAGCACAGGCAACTCCATCGTTGTCCACTGTTTCCGTCACATAATCCGCTATTTTTTTCAAATCTTCTGTTGCATTACCCATTGCAACCTTTACACCTGCTGCAAGGAGCATTTCTATATCATTATCCTGGTCACCACAGGCCATTATTTCTTCTTTATTGATACCCCATTTTTCAGCAAGGAAGCACACTGCATTTCCTTTTGTGGCAGAAGGGCTGGAAAACTCACAGAATCTTGGCGTTGAACGTATAACATAAAGCTTTCCTTCATATTTTTTTGCCAGTTCTTTTTGCAAATCCTCTATCAAAGTTGTATTATCATCAATTGCAAGAATCTTATTAACGCCGGTTAAGTCAATATTGTCACAATTTCCAACAACTTTATAAGATATGTTTCTTGCGTCCACATACTGGCGAATAAGTTCGTGGTCTTCCTCCACCATTAAAACATCGTTGATGTAAAGGTTAAAAAATAATTTTCGTTTTTTAAGCTCATTGATTACATCACGTGCAAGCTCAACATCCATGGTGTCTTCAAGAAGAGTTGTATCATTGTTATTAAAATCCTTAACAAGTCCACCCTGATAGCAAATAACCGGTGTTGTAAGCCCAAGCTCCTGAGCAATGCACTTTGTGGCAGCATACATTCTACCTGTGCAAAGAACAACTTTTATGCCGTCATCAGAAAGTCTTTGCAGGGTATTTTTTACCCTGTCTGAAGCCGTATAATCTTTTTTGAATATCGTTCCATCAATATCAAGAACGAGCATTTTAATTTTTGACATCCGGTTAAATGCTTTCTAATCCTAATCTTGCTAAAGCACAAATTGTCTTTGCGTCATTAATTGTACCATTTTTTACAAGATTGTGCACATCGCTTAACGGAAGTTCAAAATAGTCCAAAATTTCACCCTCATCAGGGTCAGGCTTGTCAAATGCCAGACCTGTTGCTTTAAAAAGATAGAGCTTTTCATCGCAAATTCCGAAGGTTGTAAAGATATAACCCAACGACTCCCAATTTTTTGCAATATATCCTGTTTCTTCTCTCAATTCTCTTTGAGCTGCAAGAAGAGGGTTTTCTCCCTTTTCCAGACGACCGGCTGGAAGCTCTGTCTGTACGGATTTTACTGCATATCTGTATTGTTTTACAAGCATGATATTACCGTCATCTTTTAAAGCAAGTATCACAACACCGCCCGGATGATGAATAATTTCTCTGTTTCTTTTGAGTCCGTCAGACAAAACAATTTCATCGCTCGTAATATCAAAAATCCGCCCTTTATAGACGGTTTTTGATGATAAAGTTTTTTCTGTGAATTTATCCATAATCCAATATTATCTCATTATTTACACTTAATATTATTTTTTTTATTCAATGAATTTTCTATGTCAGATTCAACAAACTTGTTACTATAATCTATTTCAACATTATTTGCCTTAAAAAAATTTAAAAGCTTTCATATAGCAGGGAAATAGCCTGATTCAATTTTGTAGGCAGAATGTCTTGTAATTATACCCAAATTTATAGAAGTGAATTTTGAATATACAGCAGAAACATTAACCTTTGTTATTTCAGACAAATTTATGCAATTTTTATTTCCATTTTTATATTCAAAAACAAGACTATCCTGATTCAAAACACAAGACACTACTGAGTTTTTGTCCTCAGAAAGTTTCCCTATACAAAAGAAAACGCCCAAAAGGAAAAGCATTATTAAATAAATTGCCGTAAGTCCCGACTTTATTGCAAAAAATGCACCAATTTTAAAGTAAGAAACCAAATCCATTAACAAAAAAATTAAACCAATCGCACCCAAAGTAATAACTAAAATCAATGTTGCTTTGGAGTTAGTAAATAGGATTTTTTCTTCAAACTTTTCCATATAAGCATCATATCATATATTATTTTTTTAAACAATCTTTATAAAGATAGCAAAAAATATTTTTACAAGTTTTTGTCTTATAAAGACGTATCAGAAGGAAATTTAAATGATTTCAAACATTTATACCCCTAGTTTTAAGGCAAAAATTTCACCACAAATCTTACACAAAATTGACTTTGAATTGAATTTTACAGAATCAAAAAAATTTGCTCAATCGACAGTTAATAAACAGTTAGCCGAGATACCAAAATGGGGTCCGAGCTTGAGTGAGCTTGTTATAACTAAAAACCAAAAAGGAAACAAATGTCTTGGATTTAAAATGCCTCTTGAAAACGGATTTGTTGTGTCTTGGCCAATAGAATACTTGAAAGGCAAAACGATTCTTTCACAAATCATGAATCTTCATTCATCTCATCTTGATTCAACAGAAAAAACAATTAAGTTTTTATATAACAAATACGGTCTTGATATTTTTGAAAAAGCAAAAAACTCCGTACCTCGTGTGAGATAAAAATATGTACACCGTAAAAAGTGAGTATATTTTAAAAATATACTCACTTTTTATGTCTTATCTATTTATACTTTAGCTTCGCGTTTTACAGTTGAGCGCAGGTGCAACTCCATTAGTTGTTCTTCTGACGCGTATGTCGGAGCGTCTGTCATAAGACATTTAGCAGCAGAGTTTTTCGGGAATGCAATAACCTCTCTGATAGAAGTGTTGTGTGTCAATAATGCAACCAATCTGTCCAAACCGATTGCAAGACCGGCATGCGGAGGTGTTCCGTATTGGAAAGCCTGAAGCATAAATCCGAATTTTTGCTGAACTTCTTCTTCTGTCAAGCCGAGCGCTTCAAACACTTTTCTTTGTACATCTGTAGAGTGAATTCTGACAGAACCGCCGCCAAGCTCTGTTCCGTTATAGACTATGTCATAAGCAATCGAACGGACATTCATAGGCTCTGTTTTCATCTTATCAACATCTTCAAGGTTAGGAGATGTGAACGGATGGTGCATAGCCATTACTCTGTCGAATTCTTTGCTGTATTCAAACATCGGGAAGTCAACAACCCACAAAAGCGCGTGTTTGTTTTCGTCAATAAGTCCGAGTTTTTCACCGAAGAATAATCTGAATCTGCCCATAACATCATAAGTTGTTTTCTTGTCATCAGCTACAAAGAATACGATGTCACCGGGTTTCGCATCAGCTTTAACCTTCAATGCTTCGATTTGTTCTTCTGTTAAGAATTTCAAAATCGGTGATTTTACTGTACCGTCTTCCATGTATGTAATCCAGGCAATACCTTTTGCACCGAAAGAAATAGCCAGTGAACGAACATCGTCCATTTCTTTTCTTGAGTATCCTGCAATGCCGGGGATTTTAATAGCTTTTGCAATACCGCCTTTTTTCAAGGTTTCTTTAACAGGCTCAAATGTTGATTCCATCATAATGTCAGAGATATCAAACAACTCTAAGCCAAAACGTGCATCAGGTTTGTCAGAGCCGAATCTGTCCATTGCTTCCTGCCAGCTGATTCTTGTGAAAGGAGGTTTAATATCAACGCCTGCTGCCTTAAATGCTTCTACAATCAAGCCTTCTGTCAGCTCGATAACATCGTCTTGAGTAGCAAAAGACATTTCCATATCCACCTGTGTAAACTCGGGCTGTCTGTCAGCTCTCAAGTCTTCGTCACGGAAGCATTTTGCAATTTGATAATATTTTTCAATACCGCCAACCATCAACAACTGCTTAAAGATTTGCGGTGATTGAGGAAGAGCATAGAATTTACCTTCTTGAACACGGCTCGGTACAAGGTAGTCTCTTGCACCTTCTGGAGTTGTGTTAATAAGGATAGGTGTTTCAACTTCCATAAACTGTGCGTTGTTAAGATAACTTCTGATAGCAGTAACAATATCATGTCTCAATTTGAGGTTTGAAGTCATTTGAGGACGGCGTATGTCAAGATATCTGTATTTTAAGCGCAAGTCTTCTTTTGTATCATCAGAAGAAAGCTCAAACGGGAGAAGTTTTGCTTCTGAAAAGATTTTAACTTCAGAAGGATACATTTCAATTTCGCCTGTTTTTAGTTCTGAATTATAGGTTTCTGGCGGTCTTTTTGAGATTTTGCCTTTAACCTGAATAACATATTCGTCTTTTAATTTTGAAAACACTGCGTGAACATCAGGATTGATTTGAGGGTCTGCAACGACTTGAAAAAATCCTGTTTTGTCTCTCAATTCAATAAAGATAATACCGCCGAGGTCACGTACAGCTGAAACCCAGCCTGATAAAGTTACGTCTTTATCAATATCTTGTATTGTCAAATCTTCGTTATAGTGTGATTTCATGTGCGAAAATGTTTTCATTTTTATAATTCCCTATCCTTTAATATTAAATGTTTTATTAGTGTTTCGTACAACAAATTTATAACAAACAAAGCACAGAATCAATTTTATATTCTCTCAAGGTATTGAAGCCTTATAAAAAAAATCAATTTTATGGTAAAATGCGAGTAAAACATTATGGGAAACAAAATGATAAAATACGCTGTTAATTTAATTAAGAATACTTTTCACCCTTTACAAATTGCCGAATCCGCTCATGTTGAGCACGGCCAGCTTGTTCTTGTAAGAACAGAAAAAGGCGAAGAAGTTGCAAAGGTTTTTGTTGTAAACCCTCTTATTGCAAAAGCATGGGAATCAAAAATGCCGGAATCAGTTCCTCTTATAAGAGTGCTGGGACAAAAGGATTTAGAAACCCTTGAAGAATTAAAAATAGCGGAAGCAGAAGCTTTTAAAACCTGCAAAGAGCTCGTAGCTCAACACAATCTGCACATGAATCTTGTACAGACAAAATACACTTTTGACAGACGTAAAATTACATTTTATTACACAGCACCCGAGCGTGTTGATTTTAGAGGGCTGTTAAAAGATCTTACACAGGTTTTTAAACGGGTAAGAATTGACCTTAGACATATTGGAGTAAGAGACGAGACCTCATTGCTTGAAGGCAACGGACTGTGCGGAAGACCGTTTTGCTGCTGTACGTTTTTGAGAAAATTTGACTCAATCAATATTAAGCTTGCAAAAGATCAGGGAATGCCGATTACTCCCGGTAAAATCTCCGGTACCTGCGGAAGACTTTTGTGCTGCCTTAACTATGAATATAAAAACTACATTGACGCAGCTAAAGACATGCCTCCTATAGGTTCCGGTGTAATGACGCCTGATGGTCTGGGCAGAGTTTGCTCACTTCATTTCTTAAGCAATGAAATTGCTGTTAAAACAGAAGACGGAAAAATTAAAAACTTCAAAAAAGAAGAAATTGAAATGGTTGACGGTGATGTAAATATTGAAATAGATATCCAGGATACTACAGTTTATCAAGAACAGCCTGATTACAATGTTGATATAAAACAGCTTGAAGACGACAGAAACAGCTCAACAGGCAATGTATAGCGGATTTTTGATATAACTGAATAAATAATTAAAAACGGGGAATTATAGAATTATGAAATCAACGAGAATGCAATACTGCATAAAAGCAGTTCCAAGTGACGATACTTTTCAGATGGAATCTCTTTTAAATGAGATGTCTTCTCTTGGCTGGGAGCTTTATACAATGCATGAAGTTGAAGCAGATGAAGGTTATAACTATAATTGCATTTTTGTAAAAGAGTGTGATACAGCTCAGGAGAACGAAGATGAAGACGAAAGCATTTTCGGCTATCAATCACAGATGCAAAAAATGATCCAGTCACAAAACGAACCATACGAGCTATGTGTAGAAATACAGAGAAAAATTAAAGACAAAAGAAAAAAAATAAACAGCATAAAATCACTCATTGATGAAACAAATGAAACTCAAAGACAAGAGCTCAACAATGAAATGTACAAATCAATTGAAGAGCTAAAAGAGCTCAAAAAACAGCTTCAAGATACAATTTCGCCGGAGATTATGCTTGACAAAATCGGCGAAGACAAAATAAAAATTAAATTGAGTGAAGAAAATATTGAGCTTGTTAACCCGGATATGGATGCAAATCTTGTGGCTCAAACAGTAAAGGTAAGACAAACTCTTGTTGAACAGCTCGGTTATATAATACCCAAAATCAGATTTGAAAATGACGAAACTTTGCAAGCCAACGAGTTTGAAATTGATGTAAGAGGTGTTTGTGCAGCAAAAGGCGTTGTCTTTAACGGATACTATATGTTCTTTAAAGACGACCTCAACCTTGATAAGCCTGCAAAAGACATGATCAAAGACAAAGACCCTATCACTGGAAAAACCGTATACTGGGTGCCTGTTGAAAAGACAAAAGACTTTTGGGCACAGGGCTATGACTCATCTCAGGTTATTGCCCGTATTCTGGAGTATGTTTGTATAAAAAATGTTGATGAGATATTTGATTACAACGATATAAATAATTACATTGAAATAGTAAGTGAAGATAATCTTTACTTGATAGAAAATATAGTACCTGATTTTGTTTCAATTGCAGAATTGAAATATATTTTAACAAGCCTTATAAAAGAACGTGTTTCTATAAAAGATATTGTTTATATATTTGAAAAAATTAACGACTTTGCAGATGAAGAAACAAAAGAAGATCTCTTAAGCAGAGTAAGACATTCGCTTTCGCGCCAGATATCAAAAAGTATTGCTAACGAAAACAATCTTATACAGGCGTTTGAACTGTCAGAAGAGTCTTTAAAATACCTGAGCGCAAAAGTTGCCGGCAAAGGTACTGTCATCAGGATAGACAATACAAAAATTCAAACAATCGTAAACAACATTTATAAAGTAATTGATAAACATAATATTAATGCAGATGAGATTGTTGTAATTGTGCCAATGGAAATACGACAGGTAACAAGTGTTGTGTTATCGCAGCTTATGCCAAGTGTAAAGGTAGTTGCAAAAGAAGAAATTGCAAATGGATACACAACAGAGATTTACGACAGGGTTTAATTCATTTCGCAAATATACAAATTTATTGCAGATGCATATGCTGACCAGAAAAGATACGGTATCAGCAGAATCGACGCGTAAAAAGATATTGGATAATAAACAATTATCATTGCAATTATGCAGAAAAATAACAAAACACTTATTGCAAAAGCCGCGCATATCTTTTGCTTTTTAAAAAACACAGGCATCCATGACACATTCAAAATCATCTGTATGGAAAAGAGAATATACGCAACCGGTTTTAGAGGATGAAAAGGAGCCTTTATCAAAAAAACTAATGAAATAAACAAAAGAATATAAATAATTGTCCACACCGGAGCAAACAGCCATGCCGGAGGTTGAAACGGCGGTTTGTTCAAATTTTTATAAAATTTTGTATCAGCAGGCTTTTTCATATCAAAAGTTTAAACAAATTTTTAGCACATTTTATCCCGCATGCGGGCAGTGTTAATAAAACAAAAATTTGTGCTAAATTTAATGTATGAATAAAAAAATAATTTATGTAATAACTCTTTTGTTGTTTATGGCACTGGTAATATCCGGCTGCCTGAAAAAAGATATCCCCCAAAAAGATACCGCTCAATGTAATACAGAATCTTTTACCCAGCAAATATATGAGCCGTATCCTATCCAGACAAAAACAATTAACGGTACAGACTACCTTATGCCGCGCAGTCCTGCAGGAAAATACGGGGGGACACTCGTAACAAGTACAATAGGAGAAGGCCCAAAAACTTTTAACAGCTGGAATTCAATGGACGCTACATCCTCACAGGCTGCTGATATCATGTTTGATGCTCTTGTATCAACTGACCCTTATACCGGTGAAGTTTACCCTAAAATGGCAAAAAGTATAAAAGTGCTGCCTGATAATAAAACTTATATTATAGAGCTCAGGCACGGACTGAAATGGTCAGACGGAAAACCTATCACAGCAGATGACGTGTACTTTACCTGGAACACAATTATCTTTGGAGGCTTCGGCAACACAAGTACACGAGACGCAATGTATATTGGCGATGAATTGCCAAAAATTGAAAAACTTGATAAATATACAGTAAAATTTACTACCCCAAAACCGTTTTCACCTTTCTTAAGACAGTTAGGAGTGCCAATTGCCCCCAAACATATACTTGAACCTGTTACAAAACAGGGAAAAAGAGCATTTGCATCATTCTGGAGCTCTAATACAAAACCCTCGGATTTTGTAACCAGCGGAGCATTTAAACTCAAGGAATATGTTCCTGCCCAAAGACTGGTTTACGAAAGAAATCCAAACTACTACATGATAGACGAAAAAGGGCAGAAGCTGCCTTATTTAGACAAATATATTATTTTGATAGTAGGTGATTTAAACAACGAACTGTTAAAGTTTAAATCAAAAGAGTTGGATACAGTCGGCCTTAGGGGCACGAATGTATCAATGTTTAAAGAAAAAGAGAAATTTTCAGATTATAAAATATACAACCTCGGGCCTGACACAGGTACAATGTACCTTGCGTTTAATCTCAACAACCGCAAAAACGACAAAGGCAAGTTTTATGTAAACCCTATTAAACAAAAATGGTTTAATGATATCAATTTCAGACATGCTGTAGACTATGCTCTTGATAGAGAAAATATGGTGTTTAATATAGCAAGCGGTGTTGCTGCGCCATTGTTCACACCGGAGCCATTATCTTCTATTTACCTTAATGAACAGGTTGCAAAAGGTCACCCGCAGGATATTAATAAAGCAAAAGAGCTCTTGAAAAAATCCGGCTTTACCTGGAAAAAAGGAAAACTATACGATAAAGACGGCAACAAAGTAGAATTTGACCTTTACACCAATGCCGGAAACACTGAAAGAGAATCTATCGGTGTTATGGTAAAACAAGACCTGGAAGAGCTAGGCATGACGGTTAACTTTAAGCCGATTGAATTCAACACACTAGTGAGCAAACTTGTAAATACAAATGATTTTGATGCTGTAATTATGGGCTTTACAGGCAGCCCGCTCGAGCCTTACGGTGGCAAAAACGTTTGGTACTCTAACGGAACATTGCATGTGTTCAATATGAGAAAAACGCCAGAAGAAAATAAAAAGCTTTTTGACTGGGAAAGACAGTTGAATTCACTTTTTGACAGAGCTTCTCTAGAGCTTGATTTTGACAAAAGAAAGGCTCTTTATGAGCAATACCAGCAGCTTATATATGATGAAAAGCCAATAATCTATCTATATTCACCGATAAGAATCTCTGCAATAAGAAATAAATTTGGAAATATTCACCCGACACCGCTAGGAGGCGTTGTACATAACATTGAAGAAGTTTATTTAAAATAATCAGCCTTCTACGTTAAACCCGGCAGCTTTGCTCATGCTTTTTCTTATCGTAACTGTTGATTGCTCAAGAATTTTTTGCTCATCAGCAGTCAGTGTTTCGCCATTAAAATATTTATTTACAACTCTGTTTATATCTTTATCGCCGGCATTCATTCCTGTAACAGCTTTAAACATAGCAGTTTCACCGGCATTTTTGATAATTCCATCTTTTGCTCCGTCTACTTCATCAGCATTCTCGTTGAAAAATGCAAATTCTTCTTTACTTATTATGCCGTCTGCATTCATATCAAGATTTTTTGCAAACAGATTTGCAGTACGTTGCGCAATAGTTGCCATTTGATCTTTTTCAGAATCCGAAATTACGCCGCCTTGCTCTGCAAAAAATGCTTGTGTCAATTCATTAGTTTTGCTAGTACCCTTGTGTTCAACCTGTTCAAATTCTTCAACAGTAACTGTTCCATCTTTGTTTATATCATAGTAATCAGACAAAAGTTTCTCTGAATAATCAAGATAAGCTGTCTGCTTTTGTTTATCTGTTTTTGTGTTTTCACCAAAAATCGATACCTTTGATTCTGCAAGTTTATTTAAATCATCATAAGTTTTTATATCGCTGTTTTTAATTCGTTCAGCTGCGGCTGAAGCCGGTTGATTATCTGTATTAAACAGTTTGATTTCCTGTCCGGCTTTAATAAAATTTGCATTTTTTATGTTGTTATAGCCAGCAACTTCTTTTACTTTTTTCGCAATATCTGCTGAATTAGTAAGACCAAATTGGCGTTTACAAATGTTCCAAAGGTTGTCACCTGATTTGATTGTGTAACTGCTCATAATTTACTCTCTCTTAATTAAGTTATATACTCTGTATATATAAAAACATTTTGTTAAAAAAAATTGCCTAAAAATTTGTTAATTTCTGTTAATTGTAAAAAAAATGTTATATAATCGGGAAAATAATCGTTATTAGAAGGAGTTTAGTGTAATGAAAGTATTAATTACAGATAAAATTAATGAAACTGCAAAAAATATTGTTGATGAAGCAGCACTGGGTGTAATCCTTCCAACAATGCAGGAAGATGAGTTATGCAATGTTATTGGCGAATACGATGCCCTGATGGTAAGAAGCCAGACAAAAGTAACAAGAAAAGTTATAGAAGCAGGCAAAAATCTTAAAATTATAGGCAGAGCAGGTGTTGGTGTAGATAACATAGACCTTGAAGCAGCTACACAAAACGGGATTATCGTAGTAAATTCACCTGACGGAAACACAAACGCAGCTGCCGAACACACTGTAGCATTGATGCTCGCCATGTCAAGAAACATTGCTAAAGCAGCAGCTTCAACAAAGCAGGGTCTGTGGGAACGTTCAAAATTTACAGGCCATGAAGTGTATGGAAAAACTCTTGGCGTAATAGGATTCGGCAAAATTGGTCATCACGTTGCAGAAGCAGCAAAAGCTATGGGTATGAAAATTCTGGTTTGTGACCCCTACACAACAAAAGAAGTTGTAGAAAAATTTGGTGCAAAATATGTGGAATCCTTAGACGAACTCTGGCCGCAATGCGATTATATAACAGTGCACGTACCAAAAACCAAAGAAACACTGCATATGATTAACAAAGAAACAATATCAAAAATGAAAAAAGGTGTACGTCTTATAAACTGTGCAAGAGGCGGTATTATTGATGAACAGGCTCTTGCTGAAGCTTTGGAGTCAGGTCATGTTGCACAGGCCGCGGTTGACGTGTTTGAAACAGAACCTGAAATTAAAGATTCACCTCTTGTCAAAACCAACGGTGACATTCTTTTGACACCGCATCTCGGTGCAAGCACAGAAGAAGCTCAATTAAAAGTTGCAGAAGATGTAGCAGAACAAATAAGAGATGTATTAAAAGGCGGCTCTGCTCGTTCAGCAGTTAACATACCGTCATTAAAACCCGAGAAACTTGAGCCAGTCAAAGATTATATGCAGCTTGCTGAAAATATCGGAGAACTTGCTATGCAAATTTCTACAGGAAACCTGAAGGGAATTTACATAACAGTAAAAGGAACACTTGCAGATTTGGATGTTGCACCTCTTGAAACGGCTGTTGTTAAAGGTATTTTGGGATCTTTTCTCACGGATGTAAACTATGTAAATGCACCGGTCATAGCAAAGAGCAAGGGGCTTGATGTTACAACAACAAAATCAAATACTTCAACTGATTATATAGGCTCTATCACTCTTAAACTGGTGACCGACAAAGAAACAAATTCCGTAGCTGGTGCATTAATAGCACACGACATGCCAAGAATTGTTAAAATCAACGGATACAACGCCAGCATAGAACCAGAAAAACACATGATACTTGTTCCGCACGAAAACAAACCGGCAATGATTGCAAAAGTAGCAACGGTTCTTGGCAACAAAAATATAAACATAACAAGGATGAACGTTGCACAAAACCGCACACAGGATGACAACATTTCTATAATGATAATCAACACAGGCAGCGAAGTCGATGAAGCAACACTGGCCGAAATATCAGCTATAGACGGTGTTGGCAAAGCAAAATATATAAGGTTAACAGCTTAATCTTTAATTGTATTTTTTACACTTGATTAAGAATTGTAAAAAAACTTTACTTTTTTGTTACTTTTGATGTATATTTAGCAAATAATAAAATTTATAAACTTAAATCAAATACGGAATAGCTAAATAGATTGGAAAACCAATGAAAACCGAAAATCTAGTATATAATATTCATCAGAAACATTATTTGACGAAAAATAATAACAATAGAAATGCGAATCAAACGACCGCAGGAGTAAATCCGAGCGGTCGTTTGAGTTTTAAAGCCAACCCTGTGCCTATAGCAAAAACTTTTGGCGAAAAGATGGCTGTTAATAAATACTTTAACAAATTTCTTGATATACTGGCTGATAACTCATTAATTGCAGATGCTCTTATTGCATTAGGCTTAACAACAATTGCAAGACCCGCTTCTATTTATATAATCCCGGCAAAAGACGAAAAAGAAAAGAAAAAAAATAACTATCAGGTTGGACACTCTATTGCAACAGGTATCTTAGGCCTTGCTACAACAATTGCAGTTGCAGAACCCGTCAAACGCGGTGTTAAAAAATTAATGAAAAATCCTGAAAAATATATGAAAAATGATGCCTCATATATTAAAAACAACGAAAGAGTCTTTAAAGAAACAGCAGGAAGACTTCACCAGCCAATATTCCTTCCGTTAAGAGCAGCACTGACTATTATGATTGTAAAACCCATTCTCGAATCATTAGGACTGTCTAAAAATGGTGAAAAAATAATGTCACCTAAGGACAAAGCAAAAATCGATTATTCATTTATGAGTTTTAAAGGTTTAAATGAAAAGAAAGCATTTAGACGCTTTGCAAACCTGAACACTGCTGATAATAAAAATAACAACAAAAATGTTGCTTTTAAAGGTGCCGGCAGTGCAGTAACAGAAGGTATTGCAAAAGGTGTAGGCAAAATTGCAGATACCAAAGGTTTTAGAAAATTTATTGAATGGTTTAAAGAAAAAAATCAATGGTTCCCACACCTTATTGCAGCAGAAAGCCTGTGGTTGTCAGGCTTTTATATGCAGCAAACGGCTAAATCAAAAACAATTGAAAAAGACCAAAAATTACCAATGATACTAAATCAAGGTATTACTGCAGTACTTTGTACAATCGGTGCTTACAAGCTAGATGGTGTTATAAATAAAAAACTTGATAAATACAAAGACGTATATAAAAGAATGAACCCACATCTTGAAGAAAAAGTAATGAACAGACGCCTGACAGGCATCAGACTATTAGGCCCCATAGTTATCTTCACAACAATATACAGATTTGTAGGGCCGGTAATCGTTACACCGATTGCAAACAAAATAAGCGAATGGATTGAACCGCAGAAAAAATCAGCATAAAACAATATAAATAAAAAGGGCCGTGCTAAGCAGGTCTTTTTTATGGTTACTGGGCCAGCTCCTCTAAAGCAGCCATTTTCATAACATCAGGGTTTGCCTTTTGGCCCGTCCAAAGTTCAAAAGCCTTTGCACCTTGATGCACAAACATATCAAGACCTGTTATTGTCTTGTAACCGTTTTTATGAGCCAGTTTTATAAACTCTGTTTTGAGAGGATTGTACACTATATCATAAACAACAGCATCTTCCCTCAGCGTCTTTAGTATACTTTCCTCAATAGGGCTAACGCCCATTGCTTTACCCCTCATGCCTACAGGAGTAGAGTTAACAAGCATTTTTGAAGAGGAAAGGTCTCTCAGACTTTGCATTTGTTTGAGGTTAAAAGTTACGTTATCAAAGCTGTCACGCAAAAAATTAACCATATTACTGGCATTAATTATATTTCTTGCGTAAAAATCAATCTGTTTTACACCGATTTCACAAAAAGCAATTGCCGCAGCTCTGGCAGCACCGCCTGTACCAAGAATAGAAACCGTGTTATTTTTCAATTTATCCTGAATTTCAAGAGGTATTGCCTTTTGGAATCCGTAAATATCGGTATTGTAGCCGTACAGAGTTTTGTCATCCATTATTTTAACAGTATTTGCACAACCGGCAATATCAGCCAGCCTGTCACAACCGTCTAAAAACAGAGTTATTGGCACTTTTAAAGGGATTGTGACATTAAAGCCCATATAGCCCTGTGATTTTAGCTGTTTTACCCTTGTAACAAGGTCTTCTTGTTCTGTATCTAAAAGCTCGTATGACCCGTCAATACCGAGATGCTCCAACATTGCATTGTGCATAACAGCTGACAAAGACTGCGTCAAAGGATGGCCAATAACAGCAAATTTAACCATTTTGAGATTCCTCTTCAGATTCTAAAGGTTTGGAAAAAGAGCATGTATTATTTGAGCAAACAAGTTTTGACTCTTTTTTTGTAATCTTTTTAACAAGATACGCGCCGCATTCCGGACAATTTTCCTGCACAGGTTCATTCCACGAAACAAAATCACAGTCAGGATATTTGTTACAGCCATAGAATATTTTGCCGTACTTGGATTTACGCTGTATAATTTCGCCCTCTCCGCATTTAGGACATTTTACACCTGTTGTTATAACGATTCTTTTTCTATGTTTGCACTCGTCGTTGGTACATTGCAGATATTTTCCGTAGGGGCCGACTTTTACAATCATTTCAGAGCCGCATTTTTCGCATTTTTCATCGCTTTTTTCATCAACCGGAGCAGCCGAACCGTCTTTATTTAGCGGCATCATTGTTTTGCATTCGGGATAACCTGAACAGCCAAGAAACTGTGTACCAAAGCGGCTTGTTCTTACAATCATTTTTTTACCGCATTTTGGGCATACAACATCAGATTCTATAAGCACCTTTGGCATGTTCTTTTTAGCAGAATCAACGGTCTCAGTAAACGGTGTATAAAAATCTTTCAATACATCTGTCCAGACAGCCTTTTCCTCTGCAATATCATCAAGCTTTGTTTCCATCTGTGCAGTAAATTTATAATTCATTATGTCCGTAAAATATTTTATAAGTTCTCTACAAAGAGTACGGCCCAGTATGGTCGGAGCAAGAGCCTTTTCCAGTTTTTCTACATAGCCTTTTTGCTGGATTTTTGAAATAATCGGAGCATAAGTAGACGGACGTCCGATTCCATGTTCTTCAAGAGCTTTAACAAGAGATGCTTCCGTAAACCTTGGCGGAGGCTGTGTAAAATGTTGTTTAGGTTCAATTTTTTGAAGTTTCAGCTCATCGCCCTGTTCTAAATCAGGGATTTTTGCAGAATCCGGCTCATCATCGTTTTCGTTATAAACTTTTAAGAACCCGTCAAAAATAACTTTGCTAGTACCTGTCTTAAACAAATAATCATCTGCAGTTATATCAACGGATGTATTTTTAACTTTGGCATTTTCCATTTGAGAAGCAATAAATCTAGACCAGATAAGTTTATAGAGTCTGTATTGTTCTGATGTCAAATACTGTTTTATGCTGTCAGGAGTTTTGTCAATATAAGAAGGCCTGATAGCTTCGTGAGCATCCTGTACGTTTTTGCCTTTGCCCTTAACATAGTTGTTAGGAGTTTTGGGGTAATAATTTTCACCATAGCTGTCTGTAATAAAGTCTTTTGCTGCAGCTTGAGCATCATCTGAAATTCTCACCGAATCTGTTCTCATATAGGTAATCAAACCGACAGGTTCACCGCCTATTTCAATACCTTCGTACAGTTTTTGCGCTATCTGCATTGTTTTTGATACGCCATATCCCAGCTTGCTGCTTGCTTCACGCTGCAATGTAGACGTAATAAAAGGAGCAGAGGGTTTTCTCTGGGTATCGCGGTAAGTAACTTTTGATACTTCGTATTTAAGACCTTTTTTTGTAAGGTCAGCAACAATCTTATCTGCTTCTTCTTTATTTTTTATTTCAATTTTTTTGTCTTTATACTTTGTAAGTTCAGCACTGAATGGCAATTTGCCTTTTAAAAGGTCAGCTGTAATTGACCAGTATTCAACAGGAACAAATGCATCAATTTCGTCTTCTCTTTCACAAATCATGCGAAGTGCAACACTTTGCACACGGCCTGCTGAAAGCCTGTAATTTCTCATTTTTTCCCACAATACAGGACTGATTTTATAACCAACAAGGCGGTCTAGTATTTGTCTTGTCTGTTGTGCCTTAACACGTTCCATATCAATCTGGCGAGGGTGCTCAACCGCACTTTTAATAGCTTTTGGAGTGATTTCATTAAATTCTATACGGTTAATCTTCTCATCAGGGACTTCGAGCACCTGTCTGACATGCCATGCAATGGCTTCTCCCTCACGGTCGGGGTCGGACGCCAGGTAAATTTTGTCTGATTTTTTAGCCAGATCGTTTAGCTTTTTAACAACAACTTTTTTTTCGGGTATGACTATAAAAGAAGGCTCAAAATCATTAGCCACATCAAAACCGAGCACTTTAGGAGGAAAATCTCTGATATGCCCGTAGCTGGCCTCTATTTGATACGAATCCCCGAGAATCTTTTTAATGGTTTTAGATTTTGCGGGAGACTCAACGATTACCAGCGCCTTTTCTTTTTTAGTTTTTTCTTTTGTAGTAGTTTTAGCCTTTGCCATAGCCTGAATATAATAACATTGTGAAAAATTTATGGCAAATATTTAGTACTATTTTTATTTTCCGAGACTCTTATGCAGTTTATCCAGATGGTAGTTTTCTAAAAAAGGAAAGAATTTTTTATCAAGCAGCTTGCTTGAAATTTCCTGTTTAAAAATTGCGTCCTCTTCGGGTGTTCTTGTTTTATGCAAATTTTGTACCATATAAGGGAAATATTTATTTTCCGGTTCAAAAACTATTTGTTTATACTCATAGAGTTTGCCGTCTTTGAGTGCACTTCTAAAACCTGCTGAAACCACAGCCTCGGAGCGGCTCTTAACAATTGCGTTGTAATCTTTACGTGTCATCAACTCTGCAATACAATCAAATTTACCTTTAAAATAAGATAAATTAACAGCCGCATCATTAGCCATAGTAATTTTATTAGGATTTTTAATTATTATTTCAGCAATTTCAGCGTATTCTTTAGGGATTTCAGTTTTTCTGGCCGCTTTTGTAATGCCTTGCAAAACATTCATATTGAGAGCCATTTTTCCATAGCTGTCTGACTGCGCGCATTTTTTTAATAACTTTAAAAAGCTTATTAATTGAGTTTTTTCACCTGTTTGCAATATTGCATTGACAAGCTCCTTTACCTCGGAAGCATCACAACATTGATTTTGTACGGCAATTATTTGTTTAAACCTCTCTATAAGAACTTCTGTTCTTCTAATAGATTTGCCCCCTTTTGCAATTTTGCCAAGCAAAATGTTATTTGTATTGCTCACAAACCTGGGCTTGTTGCTATTTGTTAATCTCACGCCGTCATAATCCAGAAGCTCTAAACACATGTCTGCATCTGTTAATTTTTTTATTTCTTTACTTAAAGATGTTTTTTTCAGGTAATTGGGGTCAGTAAACATTAACTTTGCAACAATTTCTTCATGAGTATGAAACAGCTGTTGTCTTGCTTTTTCTTCCTGTTTTTTTAACTCTGCTTTTAGTTGCTTTAGCTTAATTTTTCTTGCTTTATTCTTTTTTAATACACTCAAACTCAAATAAGCTTTAAACTCAGGATTTGTATAAGGCCGCGGAATATGCGCCTTCGGGTCATATGTCAACGGCAGGAGCTTTGTATTGTGTTTAACAGGCTTTAAAGAAAGGCTGTAATCAGCAAATGCAGCAGTTCTGTTGAACGTTGCAGCTTTTTTAACACTTTTTCCGAAACCAAATAATTTGAACAGCTTAATCATACACAATCGGTCTTTATTTATATTTATATATAACTCAAAAAGATATTTATTTGCTATCTGCCAACAAATTCTTCATAAATCTTCAAATTTGGTATAAAAGGAGGATTTCTTTCAAAAAAGTTAAATTTTTTAATTTCTTAATCCGACGAATTTAAAGACATGAGACTGAGGTAGGCATGCTAGAGCAACACGATATGGATAAGATGGGCAACACTGATAACACTGATGTTTTGAACCAGAAAGAGAAGGAAAGAAAAGAAAACGTGGCAAATATGCTTGAAAAAGCAAGGGTTTACCACGAAAAATATCTTTTAAGAAACAACACTTCTGATATGGAAAGTGCTGTAAATTACTATATACAAGCTATTAAACTCAACCCGCAAATACCTGAAACATACTATCGTCTTGCATGCCTTATGTTTGAAAATGGTCAAATTTCGCTGGACAGCGCAATAGAACAGTGCAAAATGGCCATTGATATTGCCCCTGAAAACCCTAATGCTCACCTTTATACGGGATATTTCTTAAAGCTTGCAAACGATTTTGATGAAGCAGAAAAAGAATTTAAAAATGCAATCAAAGTAAGCCCGCTAAACTCTGCACGCCCGCGTCTTATACTGGCAACCATGCTTTATCAAAAAATAAATAACGTTAAACCTTCACTGGTAGATTTTATTCGCATGGTTTATTATGCATGCTCGGGATGTTTGACAGTATTATGGGATTTTGCGTCAATAAAAATGCTATACAAGAACATCTCGGATGATGCTCTTGTTTTTATGTACAAAACGTACGGCCACTTTTTAGAAAAAATTAAAAACAGCTCTCTGGCTGTGGCAACCTATGATATTGCAGCAGAAAACACAGGCCGTGACGAATATTTTTACAACAGAATCGGAGATATCTGTATAAAAGAGCATGCCCCGGAAATTGCATTGGATGCATACAAAAAAGTGCTCGAGGCTAATCCCTATGACAGAGATGCCCTTGTAAAACAGGCAACTTTGATACAAACTCATTTCCCTGACAATTACGATGAAGCTATTGATTGCTATACAAAACTGCTTGAAATAGAACCGGAAAATGACAAAGTATACTATGAGCTGGGACATCTTTATCTGCAAAAAAATGAAAGTCTGCCTGCTGTTAATGCTTTTTCAATGGCTTTGGAAAAAGATGACGAAAATCCTTTTTACCACAACAGCATGGCTTTTGCTCTTGTACAGCTGGAGCAGTATGATGACGCAATTGAGCATTATCAAAAAGCAATAAATATCAACCCTGACCCGTACTGGACATCAATTGTCTGTCAGGCACTCGGGTCGGTTTATCTTGAAATTAAAAACAACCCCGAAGCAGCAATAGTACTATATCAAACAGCGGCAGTACTAAACCCAGAATGTGATGAAAGTCAGCTTGCAATAGGAGATACATATTTTTCAATGGAAGAATATGATAATGCAATAAGAGCATATTGTGATGCAATAAAAATCAACCCTGAAAATGCAAAAGCTTATTGCAAATGCGGCATGGCCTTGTGGGAAAAAGACTATACAGAAGAAGCTATTGTTGCATATCATAAAGCAATTGACTTAAATCCTGATTATGCCATTGCGCACAACAACCTTGGTGTAATTTATCTTGATGACATTGGCAACACGCATGAGGCAATAGCTCTGTTTGAAAAAGCCATTTCAGAAAACAAGAGTTACACACTTGCTTATTTTAACCTGGGAAGAGCATATGCAATAACTGGTGAAAACACAAAAGCTGCAAAAAACTTTCAACGTGCACTGGACTTAAATGTTTTAACAGGTGAGCTTGAAGAAGAAGATATTTTGAATCGTTTACATAAGTTATTCGAAGTTTAATTATCTTAATAGTTTTGTTTTTTTGTGCATGCTTATTTTAAACTGTTAATATGAATAATTTATGCAGCAAATTTACGGACATGAGTGAAGTATCTAAAATCAGAAAATTTATATGCTCTGATTTGCAAAACTCTAACATGTCAGATGTTTTCAATACGTTATGGCTTGATATGGAGTTCAAATTTCTTGAAGCTTCTGAAAAGTTAAACAAAAATTTGTTGGAAAGATTTTTGATTGATTATCTGACAATTCAAAAAAATGCTGTGATTCCTCAAAAAGAAAATCTTTTGAAAGAATTTATTGATTTCTACCAAAAAATCTCGAAGTTTCAGGATAAAGAGCTGGTAATAAAAAACATTTACAGATACTCGATGTACTATCTTAGAATAACTTTTGCACAGCTTAAAGACGATGATATAAGAAAAAAAATCAAAACCATAAATGCATTAAAAGCAACAGACTCTTATCCGTTTTTGATGGAAGTGTTTGAAGATTTTGAGTTTGCACATATCAACAGAGCAATGCTTTTAGAGATTCTTGATACTGTACTTGGTTTTATCCATGAAAGAAATTCAAAAAAGCCTTCACAAATTGCACTTTCGTTTGCAGGTTTGAGTAAAGAAATTAACAAAATGCTGATACTTAAAGACTACACGCCGCGTTTTGTAGTAGATGCAGCTGAAAATATACAAAATGAGACAATAAATACTATTAATGTAATTTAATTTTTCTTATGTCTTGGCTTCAAATTTTTACACTTGATACCGTAGTTTTCAGCAAGTGATTTCTCAATTTGAGATTCTACAATTTTTTGCTGACGAAGCTGTCTGTTAATATTTGCCTGAGCAAGATCAAGTTTACTGATATCAACAAATATTTTGCCTTGTTTATATTCATTTCCTCCAGATTCATTGCTCAATCCCTCTTTAATTGCAGCAGGATAGTTATCATATCCGTATAACAACCCTTTATTTATAAAATAGATAATTTTATCTATTTGTTTTTGAGTATTTTGTATCATTTCAGGATGAACATCTACAAATTTTTCATAGCTTAATTGTTGACGCTCAACATTGCATTTACCACACAAACATATATAATTTGTTTTTTCACTCGGCCCGTTATTGTCTTTTCTGTGATGAGGAATAACATGTTCATAGGTACTTCTTATACGTGATATAAGAATATCCATTACTGCATTTGAGCTTTTTTTTGCAGCTCTCACCATAAAAGCATCCACATCATTTTTTGAATCCGGAAGCTGGTCAATTATATCTCTGATTTCCTCAACAACTCGTACATCTGGAATTTTATCAGCAATTTCATAAAAAGAAGAAACAACTCTTTTTCTTTTGTGTATGACATTATCATCTTCTTTAACAAAGATTTTTCTTGCATTATCACTTGCTTGTTCAAGAGGTACCATATATCTGTAAGGTAAATCTTTTATTACCGGTTTTAATTTATCAAGCACAGCAATTTGCTTAGAGCGAAGGCTGTTTAAATAAACTTTTCTTATCACCGGTTTGTTTAAAATTGTATTAAACGTATCATCTGGATAAATTTCAGAAAGTTTCTTAAGCTCTTCATAAACTTTTTGTTCGTGTTCCTGAAAATCAGGTTTAAGTTTTTCAAGTTCAGCTATCAAATATCGTGAGCTGTGAGAAACCAGATTGCATTGTTCTCTTATTTGCTCAAATGCATTACTTTCATCAACACTCAATCTTTTGCGATGAGACTTAACATCGTCTTTTGCCAGAATATCATTTATTGTAAGATTTTTATGCTGAGCAGCATAAGTTTTTAAATACTTATAAGCAGATAAGTATTCGCTGTCGGTTCTTTTTACTCTAAAATTATCTTCTTCCAGTTTAGCTAACGCAGTATATGCAGGAAAATATACTTTTGAATTTAAAAATTTATGCGCATCACTTGTTTTTAGCATTTTTATACCGCAGCACGCACAATTCATATTTTCTAGCTCACGCATATCATAAACAAAATTAGAACATTTTACTTTTTTAGAATTGCCAAATGATACAGTATCAGGTTTATTTGCGGCAAAGGAAGCAAAAGAAGAGCAAGAACCAGAGGCACTGCTGTGATAATTGCTTTTATGAATTTTATAAGAATATAAATTTATACCGGATATATTCATGTTGTTTATATAAAACTCCTGACAAAAATTTTTTAACCTTTTATTAATTTATGTAAAAAAAAGACACCTTATCAGTGTCTTTTTTTAGTTTTATGAAATATCCCATCTGCCACAGGTACCGCCCCATCTGGCAATGATGTTTCCTTTTATATCCTTAATATCTTTAGGATGTTCGTCAGGCATTTCACCTTCAACAATAGTAATAACTTCGCAGTTGTTAGAGCAGCCTGTGCACTGGTTTGTTATTGAATTAAAGTGCATATTGCCAACTTCCCAACCTTTGAATTTTGTCGGGTTTTCAGTATACTGGTGATTTTCCATTGCAAGTAAAGCTGACCCTATAGCACCCATAGTTTGATGGTTATCTGGCACAACAACTTTGGTTCCGAGAGCCTCTTCAAAAGCTTTAACCATGCCTGAGTTAGTAGCAACACCGCCCTGGAAGGACACAGTGGGAAGCAATTCTTTACCAAGAGCAAGATTGCTCAGGTAATTTCTTACAAGTGCCTGACAAAGCCCGTAGAGCAAATCTTCTACAGGGTAACCAAGCTGCTGTTTGTGGATAAGGTCGCTTTCTGCAAACACACCGCAACGTCCGGCAATACGAGCAGGGTTTGTAGATTTTAGAGCAGTTTCACCAAACTGTGCAATAGGAACATTAAGTCTGTTAGCCTGCTGGTCAAGGAAGCTTCCTGTACCTGCTGCACAAACAGTATTCATAGCAAAGTCGGTAACAATACCGTCTCTTAAAATAATAATTTTACTGTCCTGTCCGCCAATTTCTAAAATAGTTTGAACACCTGGAACATATGTACTGGCAGCAACAGCATGGGCTGTAATTTCATTTTTTATAACATCAGCGCCAACAAGAGCACCGGCAAGGTTTCTTCCGCTGCCTGTTGTACCAACACCTTGAATATTATATTCACACAATGCCTGTTTTGCTAATTCTTGCATACCTTTTTGAACGGCAATTACCGGTTTACCCGAGGTTCTTAACATGTAGCTGTCTACATATTTGCCTGATTCGTCAACAAGTGCAAGTTTTGTGGTAACAGAACCCACATCTATCCCTAAATATACGTTTAGTGCCATATTTACCTCTCTTAAATTTATTTTAATGATAAACAAAACAAGACATAAGTTCAAACTTTATTTTTATTTGGAAAGAGACTATAATTGATTTTATACAATTTGACAGGAGGAGTTATGGATTTTTCTAAAGGCGTTTTGTTTGACCCCGGGTATTCTAAATACACACTGCCTTTTTCTCAAAATATTGATGCGGCATACAATATGATTTTATCAATAAAAGCACCTCATCAACGCAAGTTTAAATTCCAGATGGTGTATCCACAGCTTCTCAAACTGCTTGAGCATACAATTTCTTTTTACCTTGGCTGTTTGTTGTGGGCAACTTTTATTTCTAAAAACTTTAAAGACAACCCAAAAGAAATTTTGGACAACCATTATATAGGACAAAAAATAAAAGAAGATGAAATGCTGTTTGAGGTAAATTATGCAATAGGCTACATAGAAAAACTCAAAAAAGATTGTAAGTATTATCTTGGAAAAACCTGTAACCTTCCTGATGACTGGATGCAGATAATGCAGCTTTACAAAGAATTCTTAATGGTTAATGAATTTCTTGTAGATGCAAAAAGTAGCGCTGATATCAAGCTTCCTTTAGCAATAAAAGAGCCCTCCCAAGACGACCTGAATAAAATTCTTGAACAAATAGAATTAGTTGTAAAATCAGGTGAATTGAAAGAGCTCTTTAAGGTTAAAAAGCTTATTATTGACTAGTCTTCATCAATATCCATATTATCAATAGGCATTGTAATTACGTAGTTATGACCTTTCTTTTCTTTTGTTACTTTTGTCAGGTCAATTTTTTCAGGCAACATAAAGCTCTGTGAGAAAGAATAAACCCTGTCAGAATTTCTGCCGGATTTTTCGCCTACAGCATTTACGCTTACTTTATTTTCCTGTACGTTTACGTCAACATTTTTTGGATTGTTGTTAAACGGCTTAAGGTTAATAATCATTTTATAAGCATCTGCATTATCATCTTTGTATGTTTCAACAGGATTTTTCACCATCATCATAGCTCTGTCATGCATAGGGAATACACCCATGCCAAAGTCTTTTTGGAACATTTTGTCCTGTTCATTCAAAATTCTGTCAATATTTTCTATTGGTGCAGCCGGCACATAATATGCATGCCTCATCTGATCCATTACATAATAAACTGCCAGATAACATGCAATAAAAACAGCTAAAAGCAGCAGCGCAAATTTAGCCCAATGCTCAGTTTTGTGCTCATCGCAATGACATTCTTTAAATTCGTTCTTTTGGTCCATATAATCTCCCCTTATTTTAGTTTGTTTTTTCAGATCGTTTTTATTTTATTAGGGATTTATTATTTTTTTATTCGACATTTAAGCAATATCCAAAGGCAATATTTTTTTCAGTTGTATTACTATTTCATTTAATATTTTCAATTTGTCGGTATCGTCCACCCTGAAAAGCTCATTAATATTTTCTTCAAAATTTTCGGGCAGAATTTTACAATGTTTTTTGGCATATTTAATCATTCTTTTTTCACCGGGGTGATAAACCTCATTTAATGCAAAAATAATATCAAAATAGCTTGCTAAAAAAGCTGCAATTCTGTGGTTTACACTTACAGGGTCATTTCTTTTTACTGCAAACTCTATCTGCTCAAGGTAAGATGCACCTTTTTTATCAGACAGAAGCATAAGGTTTCTCTTTATTATATTTTTCTTAAGCTCTAACGGATATGCGCCTGTGATTTTATTTTGAAGATTTAAAAACCAGCCGTTTTTATCATATAAAATTTGTGAAGTATAAACATTATGCAAAAAACAAGTTGTATAACCGTTTGAGGCGTAATGCTTATTGTAGACATTATTTATGCAGTCATTAATCCAGTTCGGGCATCTAAACATAAAATCCAGCCCTATTTTACTTTCTCGAAGAGTCCATTCATCACCGGTTTCAAAATACCTGTTGTCGATTTCATATTCATCAGAATATTTTTTGGCCAGTGCTGTACGGAATTCTACAGGTATTTCTTTATCTGTATAAACATAAATATCATAATCAGATAGTTCATCACTCTGATTTGATGTACGTGAGCCTGACAAAACAACCGCGTATACACAATCGAGTTTGGAATAAGAATTTGCTATTTCTTTTAAAATATCTTCTATCATAATAAACACCTCACTTTTTTAAATCTAAACAGGAAACAGGTTAAACTTATTTTACAATAACCTTTAGAAATTTTCTTCATCCAAATTTATATGCTATAAAGTACATGTATGAAAAAAATATTTTGGTCATTAATAATATTTGCATGCGGTATGAATTTGGTTTTGGCCGAAGAAATTGGCCTGAAAAATGTGCAAACTCAAAAAGTGGAATATACGCCAAAAATACAAAAAGAAACAAAAGAGCTGACAATTGACGAAGATACTGCACTAAAAGGAATAGTAAACCTTCAACAAAAAAAAGACCTTGAAGATATTGATATGCTTTGGAAAGCAACAGTTGAAAACAATAATATAATCAAATTTGCAATGAAAAAGCTTTCCGTCCCTCCAAACCAGCAGAGATATCACTCATCTATTCTGGCAAAATCAGTATCAGCGCTTGTAAACGGAGCCTCATTTATTCCTGCAATGTTTGGTGCGGATTATATGATTCAGTCAGCCTCTTATGCAACAGGAAGGCTCGCTAACAACTATCTGGCAAAAGCTAATAATCCAAAAGAAATACCTTTGACAGACACAGAGCTTATTGAGCTTGCGGGGATGATAGAATCTTTGCAAGACCAGATAATAAACTCCTATTACAACTACAAAATGTCTCTTAACCAGATTAAAGATACAAGACAAAGACTTGTGCTTTACAACAAAAATTATTCACAAGCACTAAAAAGTGACAACCAGATGGAAATAGTTGTTTCCGGTGCAATGTATGACGATTTGCTTTTTGAGGAATTTGAACAGATGAGACAAGCAAGAAAGTATCAAATGGATTTGGAAAGGCTTGCCGGCAAAAAAACTGTTCAAAGCCTGAATTTATACCAGTATGCGTTTAAAAACGAGCTTTTTTCTCAAAAATTGTTAAACTCAAAACAACCAAAGCCATCTGATAAAAAACAGGAGGTAAAAAATGCAACAAAATAAAAACCTCCACAAGATAGCGCTGCTAACTGTATCAGCGCTATTAGTGCTGACAGCACCAAAAGCTTTTTCTATTACACTTGATGAACTAACAGACCCGATGCCGCCGGCGTATCGTCTGGGAGTGAGCGCAACTCCGGAAAAAGCATATAAAGTATCAGACAGTGAAAAAAAACTGCAAGCAAAAGATGCAAACCTTGATAAGACAAGTGAAGAAATAAAAAATATAACTTACGCTGATTTGAGCCTAAAAAAAATAGCAAAAGAAATCAGCGATGAAGGTGAGCTTACATCTGAAAACACGCTGAAAGATATACAGATGTTGTGGATTGGTGCAGCACAGCAAAGTGAAACAGTAAAATTTATTGTATACAAGTTATCCAATCCTGATGAAGAAAAACCAAAAGAAAGTATTGTAAAAAAGATTATCCAACCAATTTCTACAGTCGGTTCTCTAGCTGGTATAGGGATAGGTAATCCCATTGCGGCAATTTCTTCTATTATGGGTAGCAGTGTGCTAGGCTCCATGTCTGTTGACGACAAAGATTTGAACTACAAATTTTCCAAAGTCAACGACGCTGATATGGTTGTTTTAATAAGAAAGATAGAAGAGCTTCAAAGAAAAATAGTAAACTACTATTTTGATTATATGACAGCAAGAGAGTGTTTGATACGTTCGGATGAGCTTGTTGCCAAAAGAAGAAACACATTCATGAACTCACAGGAGTTGACCGACGATCAGGTTATTATGGCAGATGCGTTTTATCGTGAAGCTCTCAATAAGCAGAGCAAATTAAGATCTGATTACCTTGCAAAACGCTCGGCTCTGGAACAGGTAGTGGGAATGGACACAATGTCTCAATTCGAAGAGCTGCTAACAAAAAGAGAAGAATCGGAAAAAGCAAAATAAGGTTTTAAATAGCTTCTTTTTCCTGATTAGCTTCTGTGTTTAACAAAAACAAATCCTGTCCGCCAGACGCCTTGTAAAGGCCGATTGTTGAGATTAAGCAGTTTATTTTGTTTGCAACTTCCTCACTTTTAGCCATAAGCTCCTGCTCTTTGTTGTATAACACTTCAAGATTTGATGCTGCACCTATTGTATTTTTATGGGTCATTAAAATGTATTTTTTATTTTCGAGTCTGTATCTTTCAGAGCTTTGTCTGTAATTTTTTAGATTTGTTTTGACAAGAGCGCAGCTGTCATTAACCTCCTGTATACCGGTTAATATCGTTTTTTGATAGTCGTGCATAGCTTCTTCATACTGATTTTTACGCAGCCTTAATACTGCTTTTTTTCTGCCGCCTGTAAAGAAATCAAATGATGGCATTATACCGGCATTTGCAAGTTGAGCCGGTCTGTTAAATATACTGTTCCAGTGATAAGCATTAAAACCGAGCTGACCATATATAAGAAACTTTGGCAAGAAGTCTTTTTTGGCAACTTTTACATCATAGCCGATTCTTTTTATATTATCTTCGGCTTGAATGTAATCAGGTCTTTTTTCAACAATTGACGAATCGAATTTATCAGGAATTGCCTCAGGAACAGTTAAAGCATCACAGTCTGTTCTTTCTATTGTTTTATTAGTGTCTGAAAGATAAACCCTTAGTTGGTTTGTCAAAACTTCTTTTGTATGTACCAGATTATTGAGCATTTCCTTTTGAGATGTCAAAAACTTCTGTTCATTTATGACGTCATTTACAGTACAAAGACCGTTATCGTATTTTTTTTGAGTTTTTTGTGCAATTTCTTCCTGTATTTTTACAATATCTTTTTGTATTTCAATGAGTTTGTCAGTTTTGATAAGGTTAAAATAAGTGGATGCAAATGCAGAAGTAAGTGCAATATAACTGGCTCTTTCCTGCTGTCTGACAATTTGAAGCTGTTTTTCAATACTTTTGGTTTTTAAGCGGTTCTGCCCCCATATATCTATTTCATAAGTAGCTGTCAATGGAAGTTGATAACCCCACTGTGCATAGTCTTTTATCATCATCGGGCCGAAATGCTGATCGCTGGATTTCATTATTCTGCCTAGATTTCCATCAAAAGACAACTGAGGAAGCTCGTTTGCAAAAGCTATTTTAACAATATTTTCGCCTTCTTTTACTTTTAGGGCAGCTATTTTTAGATCATGATTTTTGTCATACAGCTCTTGAATATAAGCTGTTAAAACAGGGTCATTATATTTTTCCCACCAGCTGATGTTAAGATATTCTATTTTATAATTGTCATCGTTTTTTTTCTCCTTTTTTGATGCAGCAAAAACGCACGTGCTGCAAAAAACAGGCAGAACAAATAAAAGTGTTATTAATGTTGCTAATATTTTCTTCATAAAAATTATCTTTCGTTTTTTATTCTTGTGTTATGATAATAACACAAGAGAATTTTATAACAAAATTTTACACCATGCAAGAAACACAAACCAACAACTTACTTAACAAAAAAGTCGGAGCAATGCTTGTTGCCACAGGCGTTTTATCACGAGTGATGGCACTGCAGGAATATGCTGCTCAAAAATTTGAAATTACACCTGAGCAGTATCTTGTGCTCTCTATTATTATGGACGCCGGAAAAGATTTGTACCAACGCCAAATTTCAGAAATAACTTATAAAGACCGGCCGAACATAAGCCGTATCATCAATATTCTTGAAGAAAAAGGCCTTGTTAAAAGAATTGAAGACGTAAACAAAAGAAAAATTTTTAAAATCTCAATTACTCAAAAAGGTATAGAAATGAGAAAGCAAATTCAGCCCACAATGTATAAACTAAGAGCAATAACAACAAACGGAATCAGTGACGAAGATTTGAATAAGACACTGCATATTCTTGAAAAAATGCTTTTAAACATGAAAGACAAAGTGACAATGCAAATATAATCAATGAGGAATATAAAATGAACGACGAAAAAAATAATGAGATAAAAGATGAAACAACTAACAAAACAGAAGCTGTAGACGATACTGATGAAGACAACCGCCCGAGTTACAAAAAGAAAAGAGTAATAGTACCCGCTATAACTGCAATTGTATTTTTTATAGTAGGTATATATTTTATGGTGCATGCAATACATTTTCAATCAACAGATGACGCATTTGTTGAAGGTCATATTGTATCAATAGCCCCACGTGTTGCAGGGCCCGTTGAACAAATGCTTATTGATGACAACATGCCTGTAAAAAAAGGACAGCTGCTTATTGTCATCGACCCAAATGATTACGAGGTAAAGCTTGCACAAACCAAAGCAAAACTCGCTCAAGCAAAAGCTTCCTTAAACATATCGGAAAAAGATATTACAAAATCCGAATCAGGACTGGAAGAGTCATCTCATGATGTTGTTTCAACCAGCTCTAAACTTGACTTTGCACAAAAAGATTTCAAAAGATACTCATCTATGTACAAAGAAGGAATTTCATCAAAACAGGATTACGATTCAAGCAAAACAGGACTTACTGTTGCACAGGCAAACCATAACTCGGCAATAGAAAAAGAAAAAGCAGCAAAAGCAATGCTTGAAAGTGCAAAAGCAAAAAAAGAGGCAACACTTGCAGACATTGAAAAGCTTGAAGCAGAAGTAAAAGAATGTGAGCTAAACCTTTCTTATACAAAAATTTATGCACCGCAAGACGGATTGATTACAAACAGAAATGTAGAAAAAGGCAACTATGTACAAATTGCACAGCCGATGTTTGCTATAGTGCCGGAAAAAGTCTGGGTTGTGGCCAATTTCAAAGAAACACAGCTGACAAACATGAAACCCGGACAAAGCGTAAAAATAAAAATAGATACATACCCCGGTAAAAAGTTCAAAGGTAAAGTAGACAGCATCCAAAGAGCAACAGGGGCAAAAGCAAGCTTATTTCCTCCTGAAAATGCGGTGGGAAGTTATGTAAAGATTGTACAAAGAGTTCCTGTAAAAATTACATTTGAAGAAGACATCTCAAAATATAATATAGTGCCCGGTATGTCTGTAGTACCGGAAGTAAAGGTAAAATAACAAGTGACAACCAGCACAGAAACAACTGTTACAGGCAATGCACTTCCAAAACTGGAAACAAAAGAAACACCGATATGGCTCATTGCAATATCGATTCTTTTGCCAACATCTTTTGCAATGCTGGCAACTTCTGCGACAAACGTTGCAATACCATACATTGCAGGTTATTTTGGTTCTACGGTTGATGAAGCAAACTGGGTAATAACTATCTATATGATAGCCAATGCCATACTTATTCCGCTTACAGGCTGGCTGGAAAACTACATGGGCCGTGTCATGTTTTTAAAAGTTTTCATAACTATATTTACAATCGGCTCATTGTTATGTGCAATGGCGCAAAGCCTAAATATGCTTGTTGTCGGAAGGCTTATTCAGGGTATTGGCGGCGGCCCTATGATGCCTATATCACAGGCCATTTTAATAGCAAGTTTTCCGTATAACAAAAGAGGTCAGGCAATGGCCCTTTTTGGACTGGCTGTAATGGTATTTTCCATAATGGGTCCGACTTTTGGCGGTTTTATTGTGGACAATTCAGCCTGGCAGTGGATATATCTGGCCAATATTCCTGTTGGTATTTTTTCAGTAGTACTTGTACATTGCAACATATCAGAATTAAAAAACAGGGTAAAACCGGATAAGGTTGATTTTGTCGGCTTTGGTGCACTTGTTTTATGGCTTATGTCTATGCAGATTGTACTGGACAAAGGCCAGCAGTATAACTGGTTTGACTGTACGTGGATTGCCTGGCTTGCAGGGATTTCTTTATTTGCTTTTATATTTTTCATAGTATGGGAGCTTGAATATCACAGCCCAATTGTTAATTTAAGGGTGTTTAAGGATAAAAACTTTTTCATTGGTACAATCCTTGGAGCATCTGTTAATATGATTATTTATGTAACTATTGTGCTCTTGCCAAGTTTTTTACAAAGTCTAATGGGTTACAACGCAATGTTGAGCGGCCTTGCACTGGCTCCCCGTGTATTTTCCTGTATCGTTATGCTTATGTTAATAGGCCCGATGGTAGAATTTCTCGATAACAGAGTGCTGATTGCATGCGGGTTCTTTTTCCTGGGAATTTCTACAATTATGTATGCAAATCTTAATTTAATGATATCGTTTCAATTTGCGGTATTGCCCAATATTTTAATGGGGATAGGGGTAATACTTGTTTTTATACCGGTTTCAGGTCTTGTGCTTGGAACGTTGCCCAAGACAGAATTATCCAACGGAGCAGGGCTTCACAGTTTATGCAAATGCGTAATGACAGCATTTGTCGTTTCTATGTCTTCCACACTGGTTGCAAGACTTTCACAGGTTCACCAGACATACCTTGTTGAGAATTTGTCTAATTTCAACCTTATTTTTCAGCAAAAAATACATGCAATGAGCGGGCATTTTATGTCTTTTTCGTCCAACTATGCAATGCACAAAACCGGCGGACTTTTATACAAACAGCTGCTTGCACAGTCAAAACTTATGGCTTACGTTGACGTTTTTGAAGCTTTTGCGCTTATTGCTTTTATTTTAATACCGTTTGGATTTTTACTAAAGGTCCCGAAAAAGGACAAAACTTAAGCTTGAAAAAAGCACACCTGTTTTGGCAGGTGTGCTTGCTATTTACATAGGGTTGCTTTTTATCTTAAGAAAGAAATCAATTAGTAGTTAGCTTCTGAAACAAAGAAAAAAGCCTTCGGGTGTTTGCACACAGGGCACATTTCCACAGATTTTGAGCCGCTGTGACAGAAACCGCAATTTGCACATTCCCATTCAACTGTTTCTTCTTTTTCAAAAACTTTTCCGTTTTTAACATTTTCAAGAAGCTTTTTGTATCTGTCTTCGTGATGTTTTTCGATTTCAGCTACTTTTTTAAACAAGAAAGCAATATCACTAAAGCCTTCTTCTTCAGCTTCTTTTGCAAATTGTGCATACATTTGCGTCCACTCGTAGTTTTCGCCGTTTGCCGCATCTTCAAGATTTGTCATAGTATCAGCGATTTGTCCGTTGTGGAGCAATTTAAACCACAGTTTTGCGTGTTCTTTTTCATTTTCAGCTGTTGCTTCAAAAATCTTAGATATCTGCACGTAACCTTCCTTTTTAGCCTGTGAGGCGTAGTAAGTGTACTTATTTCGTGCCTGAGATTCTCCTGCAAACGCTTCCATTAAGTTCTTTTCTGTTTTAGAACCTTTTAATTCCATAATATTCTCCTTTGATGTTTGTGTTCGGCCAGAGCAAAGTCTATTCTTCTGAAAAATCTTCTTTGCCTACACCGCACAGAGGGCAAGTATAATCTTCTGGTAAATCTTCAAAAGCTACATTGCCGTTTTCAGCAGGGTCATATACATATCCGCATACATTGCATACAAATTTTTTCATTTTTCTCTCCTTTGTTTGCTATTTACTTGTTATTTTTACCTTTAAGGCATTTGTTGCAGATTCCTCTAATCTGCAGATTTAAATCTTTTATTTCACCAAAGTTTGATGCATTTTTAGGTATGTTGATTTTTTCACTGTCTTCTAAAAAGATATCATATACTTCATTACACTGTACACATAAAAAATGGTGGTGAGGTGTCTTATCCGCGTCAAAACGGGCCTTGGGAAGCTGGTTGTCTACTCTGAATATCATATTTAATTCTTCTAGAGAAGCAAGTGTTCTGTATACTGTATCAATAGATACTGTAGGCAATTTATGTTTAACCGCTTCGTAAACTGTTTCTGCATCAGGGTGTTCACACGAGCTTGCAACTTCTTTGTAAATTTCTATTCTTTGCTGCGTAAGGCGCATGCCTTTTTCCTGACAGATTGTTTTGAGTTCTTCCAGTTTTTGTTGTAGGTATTGCTCTTTAGAAGCATTCTTATTCATACCGATTCCTTAATAAGAATTATTCTTATTTAAGTATAACAGACGTTTTTGACAAACGCAAGCCCTAAATTAAAAAATTCAGGGCTTGATACAAAACTTATCATTATATTTTTATATTAACTGCGTTTTAATTTGTTTAGTGCTGCATGTTTCTGTAGCAGTCAGAGCAATAAACAGGTCTGTCACCTTTTGGTTCAAACGGAACAGTTGTTTGAGCTCCACAAGCAGAACAAGTAACACTATACTGGGGTCTGCTTCCGTATCCGCCTCTTGAACCATGGCCATGGCCGCCGCCTCTTTGTGCTTTTTTAGCCGCTCTACAATCAGGACATCTTTTGGGCTCTGAATAGCCTTTAGATGCATAGTATTCCTGATCATCTACTGAAAATGTAAATTCCGCACCGCAGTCAGCGCATGTGATTTGTTTGTTTTCGTAACTCATAAGTTACCCTTTCTTTTTGTACTTACACCACTATGCGCTAAATATTTAAAAAAGTCTATCAATTTTTTATATTAGAATAATTTATTTACAAATCAGCAACAGCAGAAATTGTATCAGAACCTATTTCTTGCAAAAGAGCAATATATGCATTGTAATATACCCCGATGGCAGCAAGATACTCTGCAAGCAGTTCCTGATGCGAATGTTCTACAACAATCAAGCTGGTAAGAGGAGCTTTTCCCTTTTGATATCGTTGTTTTGAGAGTTTAAGTATTTCTCGCGATTCGGTGAGAATCTCATCATAATGATCAACGTTTTCTTTTGCAATAACAAATTTGTCATGGTTTGTATGGATTACGTTTTTTGTAATATTTATTATGGAATTGTATTCAAGCTGAGCTTTTTCATAATTCAGACGTGCATTTTTAATTTCCGGGTTATACATGTACAAAGAAGGTATATCAAACCCGGCACCAACATATGCACCGGGAGTGCCGTCATGGGTAAAAGCATAACCGCCTGATATATAAACGTCAGGGATTCTTTGTCTTATTGCAACATCAATATCCCTTTTAGCTTTTATCATTTTAGCTTCCGCCATTTTTATGTCATATCTGTTATTAAAAGCAGCAGATTCCAACGCCTCATATCCTGGCAGATTAAACTCGGCCACAACAGCTCTGTCAAATAAAGAGTCTTCTTTAGAATCATAGAGTGTAAGATTATTTTCAAGATTTAATATTCTGTTAAAGTTATACTGCGCTGTTCTGACATTGGCTTTTGCTTTATTGATTTGGATTAATTGTTTTTTCAGTCTCATATCAGCTTGCAGAACATCTATTTCATAGCTGTCGGATTTTTTGGATTTATTGCGTGTAATCTTGCATAAATCTTCTAACAGCTCTTTTCTCTCTTCCATTATTTTAAGGTCTGATTTTGCAACAAGGAGGTTAAAATAAGCTGTTCTGATACGAAGTTTGAGTTTGAATTCATAATCATTAATTTTATTTTCTGTATAATCCAAAGAGGCCATAGCAGCTTTTTTTCTTGCACCTCTTTTTGTAATTTCAACAGGCAGAGTAATACCAAGCTGGCTGGAATTTGCTTTAGCGATTTTGCCAATTAACAAATTAGTCTGGAACTGCGGGTTTTTAAGAGCATTTGCAATTTTTATATCATTTTGGGAAATACCAAGATTCTTTCTCTGTTCCTGCAATTCAATATTGCCTTTTAGAGCCATCTCCATGGCCTGCTGCAAGGATATTTTAAACTTATCATCCTCCGAATGCGCAAGCTGTTTAGAGTCCAGCGCAAACGCCGACAGGCAACTACCCAGCAATATTAATATAATTAGTAAAAACCTTTTCATGCATTATATATTTTATTATAAAAAAAGCCTGAAACAAATTTTTTCACATCAAATATAAAAAATAGTGTATTATAGATTTGTAAAAGGATAGAAAAAGAAAGGATAAACATATGTGGGAAAAAGATATGAATATTCACCAGATTCAAGAAATCAGAGTGAAAAATAACGTTTTCTTTGGTGTTGGAGCTATAACAAAAATTGAAGATATAGCAAAAGACCTTAAGTCCAAAGGTGTAGATAAAGTTATCGTTGTGAGCGGAAAAGGTGCATATAAAGTAACAGGTGCATGGGATTATGTAGAAAAAGCACTCATCAATAACGGTATCGGCTACATAAATTATGCAAAAGTAACACCAAACCCCACTACTGATGCAATAAATGAAGCAGTTAGCGAAGCAAAACAATTTGGAGCAAAAGCTGTTATTGCAATAGGCGGTGGTTCACCGATTGATACAGGTAAAAGTGTTGCCATATTGCTTGAATATACAGACAAAACCGCAGAAGAGCTTTATGATCTAGAATTTGCTCCACAAAAGGCTGCACCGATTGTTGCAATCAATCTTACACACGGCACAGGTACAGAGGTAAACAGATTTGCGGTTGCAACAAATCTCAAAAAGAATTTTAAACCGGCAATTGCATACGATTGTATTTATCCGACATATTCAATTGATGACCCGCAGCTGATGACAAAACTTTCTAAAAATCAGACATTATACACATCCATTGACGCAATAAACCATGTTGTGGAAGCAGCTACGTCAAAAGTTGCATCACCATATGCAATAACACTTGCCAAAGAAACAATCAGGCTTGTTACAAAATATCTTCCCAAAGCTGCAGAAGATTTGGAAAATCCTGAATACAGATATTACCTGCTTTACGCATCACTGCTGGGCGGGGTAGGTTTTGATAACGGATTACTGCACTACACACACGCTCTTGAACATCCATTGAGCGCAATCAAGCCTGAATTATCCCACGGATTAGGTCTTGCAATGTTGCTGCCTGCAGTAATCAAAGCTATATATCCTGAAAAAGCCGCAACTCTTGCAGATATTCTTGAACCAATTGCACCTGGTTTGAACGGCACTCCTGACGAAGGGGAAAAGGCTGCAAAACTTGTTGAAAAATGGCTTTGTGATGTTGGAGTTACGCAAAAACTCCAGGATGATGGATTTAGCGAATCTGATGTAGACAAGCTTGTGGACCTATGCTTCACAACTCCTTCTTTAGACAGTTTATTGAGCATTGCACCAAACGAAGCAACAAGAGAAAGAGTTCGTGAAATTTACGAAGAATCTATGACACCTTTTAACAAATAAACTGTAAAAAAGCAAAAAAGCCCTCAATAATATTGGGGGCTTTTTTTATTACATAAACGCTCTTGGATGATGAGTTATAAACCAATTAGCAAAGTCTATTACCATATGCTCTTTTAAGGCATCTTTTGCTCTATCATCATTGTTATTGTCATTTAAAAACTTTATTGAGGCATTGTAATTAGCCAAAAACTTGATTGCATTTTTAATTTCATTTGCATCGCTTAACAATACTCTTCTGATTTCAGAGAAAAGACGAAAACCGTTGATAGCATCAATTTGGTTGTAATAGTTGAAGCCTTCTGTGAGTTTTTCTTTTACAATCGGCATAAAAAGGTTGATAGTAAAATCTTTTGCTGCTTTATCGGAAAGAGGCTTTGCAAAAAGCTTCATCTCTTTATTGATTGAGTCTTTTCTTCTTAAAAATTCGTCAGTCAAATTGTGCCTTTTTATATAATCAAACGTATCTCCTCTTTCATTGGCAAAGACTGCTGGGTTTTGTGTAATTTCGAACAAATTGTTGTTCATTATAAAATCATTTGTGCGAGAAATAAGTATGTGAGTGAAATTAAATTGGTTATTAATTTCCTCAACTTTTGCCCTTGCCTGTTCGTAAACATCCTCCATTTGCTGCGGCGAGAGGTTCAAAATTTCTGCAGCGCCGGGTGTTTTTAAAATTACTATTTTTTGCATTGTTTTAAAATCAATATTTTTGTCATCAAACAAAAAGGTCATAAGTTCTTTTGAAAACATTTCAGGATAAACATTTAGGTTTTGTTTTTCGATTGTTCTAAAACGTCTTTTTACATCTTTAGGAGCATTTATATCAAAGGCATCCTTGTTTTCTTTTGGCATAACAGGCTGCACAATTGTATTGTGTTTTTGAAGCTCTCTTGCCTGCTGCTCCATCTCTTTTTGAGTTTGTATTCTAGCCTGTCTTCTTTTCTTTGCATTTTCTAACACAAAATTTTTGATATCAACCGCACGTGCAAGAAGATTTTCCAGGCGCTGCGGGTTTTCTTTATCCGCATAAGCTTCTTCAAATTGCAGCATTGTATCATTATAGGCTTGGGTATAATTTTCTTTAAACTTAGGGTCATTATTCCAAAATTCAAGCATAATTGCTCTGGAGCGCGAAGCAAAGTCTTCATTTTCAGTCATAAAGTTTTCGTCATTATACTTTTCACTGTATATTTGTGCCAGTTTTTGGCTGTAGTCAACCTTATCCATTGCTATGGTTTGTATAGGCCCCTGAAATTTTATAAAAACAGAATCACTTGAAGAGTCTTTTGCAGCTTCTTTTCCTTCCAGCATTTTTTGAATATGTTCTGCTCTCTTTTCTACACTTAGAGAAGCCCACCAGCGTGTAGTGCTTTCTGAAAGTTTTTTACGGGTTTCTTCGCCGGCAACATGGCCTTTTTGTTTACAAGCTTCCTGCTCAAAACCTTTGTAGTATTGTCCGTTTCTTTTTGATGGATTATAGTCTTTATCTAATCTTGTTGCCTGAAAAGAATTCCAGTAAGCAATTTTAGGGAAATGTACACCCAGTGAGCTCAAGTCAGCATAAGTAAATTTTTCTCCATCAAGCAGCTCTTTCACATGAAAAGCAGATTCTTTTTTAAAGTCTTCATTGATCTCTTTAAGTGTTTTCCCTTCCAGATATATCTTTTTCACTAGATATACTGTTAAATCTTCCTTATTAGATTCATCAAACTCTTTGGAAAAAATAGGTTCTTTAGTATTTAATTCCAGATATCTCAACTTATATAAAAGGCCTCTTGTTGCTCTGGTTTTTGTTACTGATTTTAAATCACCAAACAAAGGTTCATCATCGTAAAAGCCCTTGATATCATCCACACTTGTTGCCGCATTGAGCCATTTGTATGCATTTTTTTGCAGCTCTGTGGGGTGGATTTGTTTTCTTACATTAAAATCCTCAAGCAAATACTCTTTCATTGTCTTTGGCATATTTTCAGAGTTGAAGTCTTGAAAATTTTCCGGACTTCTATTCAATCTGGCAGCAAAACTTACATTGTAGTCTCTGTATGCAAAATTATAATTATCATTTTGATTAAAATTAGCCAATTGTGATTGTAATGTTTTTGACGCAGCTGTTTTGTGGAAATTGTATTTGTATGCATTGATTTGTTGAATTTTCATAAATATCCCTGTAAATTATATGTCTGATTATTTTAAGACAAAACAAAATTTTTTTTGCCATTATTTGTTAAATTTACTCTTAATTTTAATAATATGATATAATTTGTACGGTAGAAAAAACGGAGTAAACAAATGGAATATAAAGGCAAAGCATTTAAATTTGGAGACAATATATCAACAGACCACATTGCTCCGGGAAGATTATTTCATTTACGTTCGGATTTAAATGAGTTTGCAAAACATGTACTTGAAGACGCAGACGAGACTTTTGCATCATCTATGAAAAAGGGCGACTTTGTAGTTGCAGGCAACAATTTTGGACTTGGGTCATCAAGAGAGCACGCTCCACAAATTATCAAAATTGCCGGAGTCAGAGCAGTATTGGCAAAGTCTTTTGCAAGAATCTTTTACAGAAATGCAATCAACATAGGGCTTTTGCTTATCGAATGTGACACTGACAAAATTAATGCAGGTGATGAACTCGAGGTTGATATCAAAAAAGGTGTTGTTAAAAATATCACACAAAATACAGAAATTACCTTTGCGCCGCTGCCGGATGTCATGATAAAACTTCTGCACGACGGCGGTTTGATTGAACACCTAAAAAAACACGGTGATTTTGATTTGGTTTAACAAATACATATAAAAAAAGACCTTCTTTCTTCAAGAAGGTCTTTTAATTTATTTATAAGAATAAACAAGATTAGAAGTTTAAGCCAGCTTCTCTTGCTGCATCTGCCAAAGCAGAAACTCTACCGTGGTATAAGAAACCGCCTCTGTCAAATACACATTCATTGATGCCTGCTTTTAAAGCTTTTTGAGCAATAGCTTCACCAACTACTTTTGCAGCTTCAACGTTTCCGCCATGACCCAATTTTTCTCTCAGGTCTTTATCGATTGAAGATGCTGAGCAAAGTGTAACTTTTGCAACGTCATCAATCAATTGAGCGTAGATGTGTTTTGTACTTCTGTATACAGCCAATCTTGGAGCTTCAGCTGTACCGGAGATTTTTGTTCTTACACGGATGTGTCTTTTTCTTGTTTGTTCTTTTCTGTTTTTTGCTTTAATCATTTTTCTTTCCTTTCACCCAGACCTTCTTACTACGAAATTTGATTTTATTCAAATATTCTATAAGGGTCTTTAATGGCTAATTTATCTTATTGTGCTATTATTTCTTACCTGTTTTACCGGCTTTACGTCTTACGTATTCGCCTTCGTATCTAACACCTTTTCCTTTGTATACTTCAGGAGGACGTTTGCCTCTGATTTCAGCAGCTACATCGCCAACCATTTGTTTGTTAGAACCTGTAACTGTGATTTTTGTGTTAGCTTCAACTGAAATTTTGATTCCTTCAGGAGGAGTAACCAAAACAGGGTGAGAATAACCTAAAACGAGGTTGAGGTTAGAACCTTCCATGTTAGCTCTGTAGCCAACACCCTGGATTTCTAATTTTTTTGTAAAGCCATGTTTAACACCTTCAACAGCATTGTTAACCAATGTTCTTGACAAGCCCCACAAAGCTCTTGATTTTCTATCGTTGTGATCTTTAATATCAACGATAATTTCGTTATTTTCAACTTTAACTGTAACTTCCTCGCGGAGTTCAACTGTTTCTGTACCCAAAGGTCCTTTTGCAGTTACAACCTGACCGTCGATTTTTACTTCAACGCCGTCGGGAATTACAACAGGTTTTTTACCTATACGTGACATCTTTTTATCTCCAATTTATATTATTATCTTACTTAATTTGTTTAACAATCAAAGATTGCTCGGGGTTTACCATACGTAGCAAATAACTTCGCCGCCGAGTTTTTCTTTTCTTGCTTTTCTGTCAGTCATAAGACCTTTGCTTGTAGAAATGATAGCAATACCTAAACCGCCAAATACCTGCGGAAGGTCTTTTGCTTTAGAATATACTCTCAAACCTGTTTTAGAAATTCTTTTTAAGTTAGAAATAACGGGTTTGTGTGTTTCATCATATTTCAATGTGATTGAAAGAACTTTGAATTTTCCAACTTCTTTTTCTGTGTAATCAGTGATGTAACCTTCTTCTTTCAAAACTTTAGCCAATTCAACTTTAAGTTTTGATGAAGGCATTTCAACAACTTCATGAGAAACGATATTAGCGTTTCTGATTCTTGTCAGCATATCTGCTATAGGATCTGTATACATATTTTATTTCCTTTACTACTTACTTGAACTAATATTACCGTCAGGCAGTATAGTAAAGCAATTGGTGTTACCAGCTTGCTTTAACTACACCGGGTAATAAACCTTCATGAGCCATTTTTCTCAAGCAGATTCTGCAAAGACCGAAGTCTCTGTGGAAACCGTGAGGACGGCCGCATATAGAACATCTGTTGTGAAGTCTTACTCTAGGGTATTTACCTTTTGATACGAGTAATTGTCTTCTTTGTTCTTTAGCTATCATTGATTTTTTAGCCACGATTTTCTCCTTTTTTATGCAATATTTTGCATTAACCTTGAATTTATATCAAATCTTAACCGTAAGATTAAGCTTGTGATTTCTTTTTAAACGGCATACCGAGCTCTGTTAACAATGCTCTTGCTTCTTCGTCTGTTTTTGCAGTTGTGATGATAGAAATGTTCATACCAAATACTGCATCAACTTCGTCGTAAGAGATTTCAGGGAACAATGTTTGTTCTTTCAAACCTAATGTGTAGTTGCCTCTGCCATCAAAACTTTTAGAAGAGATACCTCTAAAGTCACGGATTCTGGGGAGAACTACGCAGATAAGTTTTTGTAAGAAATCATACATTCTTTCGCCACGTAATGTAACCATACAACCAACAGGCATACCTTCTCTTAATTTGAAAGATGAAATTGATTGTTTTGCTTTAGTAATTACAGCTTTTTGACCTGCAATTTTTGTTAATTGTTTAACAATTGTTTCAGCCAGTTTAGAGTTGTGACAAGCTTCACCAACACCCATATTGATAACGATTTTGTTCAATTTAGGGATTTGGTTAACGTTTTCATAACCAAACTGAGATTTCAAAGATTCTTTTACTTCTTCTTCATATCTTACTTTTAAGTCTTTAGTTAATGTTGTCATTTTTCTTTCCTTTACGTAGAATGTACCTTCATTTTAGTACAAACATAATATTTGTGCACAAACAAGGCACCCATACTTGTCTAATCTAAAGACGCCTTAAGGTAATTAGGCGTCTAATTGTTCACCGCATTTTTTGCAAACGCGTACTTTCTTGCCATCAACAATATCGTGTTTGATTCTTGTTGCTTTTTCGCAAGATGAGCAGTAAACCATAACTTTGGAAGAATCAACAGGAGCTTCAATTTTTGTCAAGCCGCCTTGAATACCTGCCATAGGGTTAGGTTTTTGTGCTTTTGTGATCATATTAGCACCTTCAACAATTACTTTGTTTTCTGATGCAATGATTTTTTTAACGTTGCCGATTTTACCTTTATCTTTACCTGAAGTTAAGATAACACGGTCACCGGTTTTAACGTGTAAATCATGTTGTTCTATTGTTTTTTTCTTATTTCTCATTGTTAGTTTCCTTATTAGATAACTTCCGGAGCTAATGAAATAATCTTCATGAAGTTTTTATCTCTTAACTCTCTGGCAACAGGTCCGAATACACGAGTACCTCTGGGGTTGCCGTCTTTGTTAATAATAACAGCTGCGTTTTCGTCAAATCTGATTACAGAGCCGTCAGCACGTTTGATGTCAGCTTTAGTTCTAACAACAACAGCTTTAACAACGTCAGATTTTTTAACAGCCATATTAGGTGTAGCGTCTTTAACTGTAGCTACAATTACGTCACCAACGTGAGCAAACTTTTTGTTAGAGCTGCCCATTACGCGGATGCAAAGAAGTTCTTTTGCACCTGTGTTGTCGGCTACGACTAATCTGGTTTCTTGTTGTATCATTGTCTTTTATCCTTTATTTCATTTTTATAGAAATTGATTTACTGATTTTATATAAAAGCTTATCTTGCTTTTTCTACAATCTCAGCAACGACCCATCTTTTGTCACCTGAAATCGGTCTAGATTCGATGATTCTTACCACATCGCCTTCACCGCAAGAATTTTCAGCATCATGTGCTTTATAATTTTTGTGAGTTTCGATGATTTTGTGGTATTTAGGGTGTTTGTTGTATTCAGCTACTTTAACAACAGCTGTTTTATCCATTTTGTTGCTTACTACAACGCCTTGTTTTTCTTTCTTCGGCATCTTACTTTACCTCTGACTTTTCTTTAATTAGTGTCTTAGCTTGAGCTACAACAGTTTTTAATTGACGAATTTGAGCTGTGTTTTCAAGTTTTTGCAAAGATTTTTGCATTCTCAAATCAAGCAGCTGCTTTTTTGTGTCAACAATTAACGCATTAAGCTCATCTATTGATTTTTCTTTAAGTTCTTGTAATTTCATTGTTTTTTCCTTTAATTACGATTGGTAATTATCCGCTTAATTAAGCTTCAGCAGCTTCTTTTTCAATAATTTTAACTTTGATAGGAAGCTTTTGAGCAGCCAATTTAAGTGATTCGATAGCTACGTCTCTTTGACCGAATTCGAGTTCAAAGAGTACTCTGCCCGGTTTAACAACAGCTACCCAGTATTCAGGGTTACCTTTACCTTTACCCATACGAGTTTCAGCAGGTTTTGCAGTGATAGGTTTATCCGGGAAGATTTTAATCCAAACATTACCGCCTCTTTTGATGTTACGAGTCATCGCACGTCTTGCAGCTTCTATTTGTCTTGATGTAATCCAGGCAGGATCGCAAGCGATAAGGCCGTAGTTACCAAACTCGAGTTTTGTACCTCTTGTTTCGTGGCCTTTCATTCTGCCTTTCATTTTCTTACGATATTTAGTTTTTTTGGGCATTAACATTTTAGTGTCGCTCCTAATTATTATTTTGTGTTATTACTCTGCAGATTCAGAAGATCTTTTGCTTCTTCTTCTTCCGCCTAATTGTTTTTCTTCATGGTTTCCGGCTTTTTTAGCTTTGATGTTCATATCAGCTTTTTCGCCAGGCATTAAGTTGCCTTTGAAAATCCAAACTTTTACGCCGATTTTACCCATGATTGTATCTGCTTCAGCAAAACCGTAGTCTACGTCAGCACGAAGTGTTTGAAGAGGAATTCTTCCTTCTTTAACCCATTCGCTTCTGGCAATTTCAGCACCGCCCAAACGACCTGATACCATAATTTTGATACCTTGAACGCCTGAACGCATTGTTCTTTGAACAGCCTGTTTCATTGCTCTTCTGAATGCGATACGTTTTTCTAATTGAAGAGCGATAGATTCTGAAACTAATTGAGCATCAGCATCAGTTCTGGCTACTTCAACCACGTCAATAGAAACTGTTCTGTTAACGAGTTTTGCTACGTCAGCTCTTAATTCTTCAATACCTTGACCGCCTCTGCCTACAACGATACCGGGTTTAGCTGTAACAACGGTAATATTAACGTTTTGAGCTTTTCTGGCGATTAATATTTTAGAAATACCAGCTGCGTATAATCTTTTCTTGATATATTTTCTTAATTTATCGTCTTCTTTAACGAATTCGGGATAATCTTTTCTCTTAGCGTGCCATGTGCTTTCCCAAGGTTCGATTATACCTACTCTGAATCCTTTTGGATGTGTCTTTTGTCCCAAGGTCAGCCTCCTTAATTCTTACTACTTGCTAATTTAACTGTTAAATGAGAAGTTCTTTTGAGTCTTCTGTAGATTCTGCCTTGAGCTCTCGGTTTACCTCTCTTGTATGTCGCACTTTCATCAGCGAAAATTTCTGAAATTTTAAGGTCTTCAGCATTTGCACCAAATTTTTCATTAGCGTTAGCAATTGCTGCAACCAAGTTTTTTTCAACAACTCTTGCTGCGAAGTATGGCATAAATTTTAAGATTTTTGCTGCTTCTAATGCAGACTTGCCTCTCAACTCGTTGATTACTCTGCGCAATTTACGAGCCGGCATACTTATATTAGTTTGTTTTGCCATTGATTCTTGCATAGTTTACTTCCTTTTAGCTGTTTTATCTTGACCTGCATGGCCTCTGAATAACCTAGTAGGTGCAAATTCACCTAATTTATGACCAACCATTTGTTCTGTAACATAAACCGGTACGTGGCTTTTGCCGTTGTGAACAGCAATTGTGTGACCCAACATGTCAGGTACAATCATTGATGCTCTTGACCAAGTTTTGATTACTTTTTTCTCTCCAGCTTCGTTCATTTTAGCGATTTTCTTCTGAAGTGATTCTTGTACAAATGGACCTTTTTTTAGCGAACGAGCCATTCATTATCTCCTTACTTATTACGTTTTCTGCCTCTAACAATATACTTGTCAGAATGTTTATTAGATTTTCTAGTTTTGTAACCAAGAGCCGGTTTGCCCCATGGAGTTTTCGGGTGTCCGCCGGGACCTGTTTTACCTTCACCACCACCGTGAGGGTGATCGCAAGGGTTCATTGTTACACCGCGGACTGTAGGTCTGATACCCATGTATCTTTTACGACCTGCTTTACCGATTTTCATGTTTTTCTGTTCAGCGTTACCTAAAACACCGATTGTAGCCAAACATTCTTTTCTGATCATTCTCATTTCTGAGCTCGGTAATTTGATAGTTACGTAGTTGCCTTCTTTAGCCATTAACTGTGCAGCAGCACCTGCTGTTCTGACTAATTTAGCACCGCGTCCCGGTATCATTTCCACGTTGTGTATCATTGTACCTAACGGAATCATTTCCAAAGGTAATGCATTACCAGTCATAATATCTGCGTTAGGACCTGAAACAATAGTGTCACCTACGTTTAAGTTTTGAGGTGTTAAGATATATCTTTTTTCACCGTCAGCGTAGAACACTAATGATATTCTTACGTTTCTGTTCGGATCGTACTCGACAGTTTTTACAACACCGGGAACACCGAATTTTTCACGTTTGAAGTCAATAACACGGTAAGCTCTTTTTACACCGCCGCCTTTGTGACGACATGTGATTCTACCTGTATTATTTCTTCCTGCTGTTTTTCTTATAGGCTTCAACAAGGATTTTTCAGGTTTTGATGTAGTGATATCAGCGAAATCATCTTTTATCATACCTCTTTGTCCAGGTGAAGTTGGATTTATAACTTTTTTACCCATTTTCTTTTGCTCCTGTTTCTTGGGATTACTGCATAACCATCGGCATTACAGCCACCGTTATGCTCCTATTAATTCTTCAATCGGTTCACCTTCGATAGTGACGATTGCTTTTTTACCTGATTGCGTTCTACCTGCGCTATAACCAACTCTTTTTGCTTTAGAAGGCATATACACAGTGTTTACGCTTTTTACTTTTCTGCCCGGGAAAGCCAGTTCGACAGCTTGAGCAATTTCAACTTTAGTAGCGTCTTTTACAACTTCAAAAGTGTATTGCTGTAAAGTAGTTGCTTCCATAGACTTTTCAGTGATGATAGGTCTTTTAATGATGTCGTACAGTCTTTCTGTATTGTTTTTCATGCTGCTCATTATTTAGACAACCTTTCAGTAATTTCATTTATTGCTGCTTCTGTAATAATTACGTTATCAGCTTCTAACAAGTCTTTTACGTTCAAGTTAGAAGGTAAAATAATTCTTACGTTCGGTAAATTTCTTGCGCTCAGCTCGAGGTAAGCATTTTCTGCTGCTTTAACATCAGCGATGATTAAAATTTTACCTTCAACTTTAAGAGCTTTAAGAGTTTCAGCCATCAACTTAGTTTTAGGTTCATTGATTTCAGAGAAATCTTTAACCAAAACTGTGTTGTCGATTCTAGCTGACAAAGCTGATTTAAGAGCGAGTCTTCTTGCTTTTTGGGGCATTGCAAAACCGTAGTCTCTAGGTTTTGGTCCGAAGATAACGCCGCCGCCTGCAAATAATGGTGAACGAAGAGAACCGGCTCTTGCTCTACCTGTACCTTTTTGTTTCCAGGGTTTTCTGCCGCCGCCAGATACTTCTGCTCTTGTTTTAGTGCAAGCACTGCCTGCTCTGCCGTTGTTTAACTGGCGTCTCAAGGCAAGGTGCATTACATGCAAGTTAGGTTCAACGCCGAAGACTTTTTCGTCAAGAGCGATTTGTCCTACTGCACTTCCTTTTGTATTTAGTATTGAAACTTCTTTTGTCATTTTTCTTTAACCTCAATTAAATTGTTATTCTCAAGATTTAAGGAAACTAGTTCCATTTAATTCTTGAAGGGATTACTGTAACCATTTTTCCTTCCGGTCCGGGTACTGAGCCTTTAACCAAAAGCAAGTTGCTGTCTTTATCAACCTGAACAACTTTTAATTTAGTAATAGTTACTTTTTCATTTCCCATGTTTCCGGCCATGCGTTTACCTTTAATTACACGGCTGGGTGTAGTACCTGCACCGATAGAACCGGGAGCTCTATGGTTTTTAGAACCGTGGCCCATAGGTCCTCTTGAGAAGTTCCATCTCTTAACGGTACCTTGGAAACCTTTACCTACTGATTTTCCTGTTACGTCAACTTTTTCAACGTTTTCAAGAACAGATAAGTCGATTTGTTGTCCAACTTTATATTCAGATGAGTTTTCTACTCTGAATTCCTGCAAATGTCTGAAGTTATCAAGGCCGTTTTTAGCAAAGTGACCGATTTGAGCTTTTGTTAAGTGTTTTTCTTTAGCGGGCTCAAAACCAACCTGAATTGCATTGTAACCATCAGAGTCAACAGTTTTAACTTGAGTAACTGTTAACGGGTCAACTTTGATAACTGTTACAGGAATTGCCAGTCCTTGTTCATCAAAGACCTGTGTCATTCCTAATTTTTTACCGATTACGCCTAATCTTGTCTTATTTGAAGAAGGCGCGCTTTTAGCGTTTGTAGTCATATCTACCTTTCTCCTTGTGAGCGCTACTTGTGTTACTTCGGGCGGTTTGTCCAAGACCGCCTCATTTGTTTTTACGGACTGTAGATCACATTAAATCTTATTCAATTGTTAATGTGTTATTAGTTTCGGATTTCTTAACCCTGGAATCGAAGAAGTTATAAATTATAACTTAACTTCGATATCAACACCTGCAGGTAAATCCATTCTGCTTAACTCTTCAGTTGTCTGTTGAGTCGGGTCATAGATGTCGATAATTCTTTTGTGAATTCTCATTTCAAAATGTTCTCTTGACTTTTTGTCAACGTGAGGTGATCTTAAAACGCAATACAATCTTCTTTTTGTAGGAAGAGGAATAGGACCTGCAACCTTAGCATCAGTTCTTTTTGCTGTTTCAACAATTTTTTCTGCTGATACGTCAATAAGTTTATGATCATATGCTTTTAAGCAAACTCTGATTCTTTGTCTTTGAGCTGTACTCATTTGTTATACTTCCTTTGCTTTTAACTTATTGCTTTTTAATATACTGCTGGGCGCTGTGATGGCGGCTTTTTATTAGAAAGCGCACATTTATGCACATAGCCAGCTAGTGTATTAACTACCTTATATTAAACAAAATTGCTCGTCAACAGTATTTTTAGCTTTTTTTGACAAATTTTTAAAATTTTACAAAAGTTTATAATTGTACACAAAAAAATATAATATTTTGCATAAATAAAATAATTCTTTATAATAAATTTATGAATTTTAAAGTTGAGTATATCAATAAGTTAAAAATTACAATTACTGCTGTATTAATTATTTTACTGTCATTATTTGCTTATTTTTTCAAAGATTTCTTTAATTATTTTGAAAATAAGTTTATAGATGCACGCAGTTATCTCAGTGTTGATGGCGGAATATTCTCGCAAAAATTTAAAAAGTCTGACAGTGACATTGTTATCATTTCTGTTAATGATTTAACCCAATACGAAGCAGCACGGTCTTCCGAATTGAATCTGACACGCTGGCCGTGGTCTCGTGTTGTATGGGCAAAAATCATTAACTTTATTGAAGCACAAAAGCCTGCTGTTCTTATAGTTGATTTAAATTTTTCAAACTACGAAGACCTTTCAAGAAACTATACCTCTCCTGATATGGTTTTGGCTGCCACTATCGGATATTATGACAACATTGTTTTGTCAACAGCATTAAGAACTCCATATAAAGACACTGACAAAATCGACCCTGCCAAAATTCTGGAGAATTTTGAAAACCCATACAATCCCGCCAGCAACACTCTAAACATGTACATAGATAACAAACAGCTGGACAAGAATATTGCATATTATTCTCACACCCCCATTCCGAATATATTTACAAACAGCACAACAATGGGAGTAACAAATCTTGTCACAGGGAATAACAAAAACGAAAATATCAGATATTCACAGCCTGTATACAAACTTATCAAAGGTAACAAAGAATATTACATCCCCTCACTTGCACTGGCTGCTCTTTTAAAGAAAGAAGGGATAGGAAAATTAGCAGAAGAAATTCCTATTGAAAATAATATTTTAAAAGTGGGCAAGCACAGAATAAGGCTGGACAACAACGGGCAAACCTTTATAAACTGGCATTCTCACGAAAATGCATATACAGATATTCCGGTTAATTCAATATTACTGAGTATGGTAAGAGGCACATCTTATTTTGAATACGACAAAATGAAATACCCTCTTAGCTTTTTAAAAGATAAAATAGTAATCATTGCACAAACCCAGACAGGGACGGAAACTCATAATACGCCTGTAGCAAAAGACTTGCCTGATGCACAGATAAAAGCGACTATTATTGACAATTATATAAACGATTCTGACATAACAAACAAACAAAAAAGGCCGTTTTTAAAACACATAACTCCTTATAAAGGCACAATCATAACCTGCATATTCTGTGCTTCAATAATATTTGTAATGCTGATTGCAACAGATATGACACTGGCTTTTATCAACGGTTCTTTGATTATTTTTATTTATATTTTGTTGAGCATATTTTTGTTCTGTCATCCAAAATTCCGAATAATAATTGACATGGCTATGCCGTTATACTGGATATGTTCTATATTTATAATTTCATTTGTACTAAAAGCACATCATGAATTAAAAAAGAAAAGGAAAATTGAAACCATATTCGGAAATTTGGTATCACAGCAGGTTTTAAAACAGCTTGTGACAAAACCGCACCGTCTTAATTTAAAATCAAGCGTGCAAAAAGTTACTGTAATGTCTTGCAACATATACAACAATCTTAAAATTTCAGACGAATTGTCTCCTGAAAAATATGTTGAACTTGTAAACAATGTATTTAATACTATTGAAAAAATAATATTTAAATATAACGGTACCATCAACAGATTTGTCGGCAATTCCGTACTTGTATACTGGGGATATCCTATTCACTCACGCAAAGACAGTGAAAATGCTATTCGTGCAGCTTTAGAAATTCTGCAAAAAATCGATGAGTATAATGCAAGCGTGCACAATATCAATTTTGAAGATTATGACGAGCAGAACTTTGAAGAAAAAAATCCGGGTAAATATTTTATCAAAGTTAAGATTGCAATAAATACAGGAGATGCACTGATCGGACAAATTGGCTCCTCCAAAGTTTCTGACTTCACGGTGCTTGGTGACACAGTTGATGCCGTTGAAAGGCTGGAAGATGTTGCAGAAGAATTTGATAAAGATTTGATTGTCACGCAAAACACTCTTGATCAGTTAGATGAAGAAATACCTGCAAATTATATAGGTCAAATAAGATTAAAGAATTCCACTGACAAAATAAAAATATTTGAGTTAAAATTGCCTCAAGAAGAAAATAATAATTGGGACAACGAGGATAATGCTTCATATTGATTCACTGCTTCTTGAAGCTTTTTACGAAGAAAACAAAGATTTTTTTATAAACGCAAGAGTACAAAAAATTCAGCAGCCGACAAGACGCGAAGTTATTTTGCAAATGAGAAATAACGGCGAGTCAAAAAAATTGTACATAAATATCAATCCAAGTTTTCATCATCTTTGTTTTATGAACAAAGAAAATGAAGCAAAAAGAAATATTCAAATCCCCAAACAGCCACCAATGTTTTGCATGCTATTAAGAAAACACATGGAAGGTGCAAGGATTTTAAAAATAAACAAGCCTGAATTTGAAAGAATAATTGAGCTTACGTTTGAAAATTACAATGAAATAGGCGATAGAATTGAAGAATGTCTGTCTATAGAATTGATGGGAAAACACAGTAATATTGTACTTTACAATACAGACAATAATATTATTCTGGGCTGTGCGCACAATATAGGAGAAGAAAAAAGTAAAGAAAGAGAGCTTGCCGGAGGACTTCCTTATATTTATCCACCAAAACAAAACAAAAAAAATCTTTTACAAACACGTTTCAATAGTTTCAAATCTGCGATTTTAAAATCCAACGATTCACTAAAAAAAGCAGTTAGTGACAAATATTTTTCGTTATCACAAATCACAGTACAGGAAATTTGTGACGCAAAAAATATAGACTCAAACCAAACAGCAAATTCGTTATCCGAACAAAATTTACAGATTCTGTTTGTTGAGCTGCATGAATTTTTGGAAAATAAAAACAGGCTGTATTCAGTTGATAAAGATTATTCCAAATATTCTTGTATAAATAATCTTGGAAATGAATATGACAACATCAACAATTTAATTGATGATTATTTTGCTTTAAATATAGAAAAAAATCTTGTTTCAAATTTGAAAACAAATTTGAAAGCAAAAATCAATAAGGAATTAAAAAAACAAACAAATACTTTTAATAACCAGCAAAAGCAGATTGATAAAAAAGAAAAAGCACAAATGTATATGACCAAAGGCAACCTTTTAACAGCCAATTCATATGCCGTGTCTGCGGGACAAAAATCTGTTACTTTAACAGACTATGAAACAAACACACCTGTTGAAATACAACTGGATGAAACCCTTTCTGTTATTGACAATGCAAAAAGATATTTTGCGCTGTATAACAAAACAAAAAAAGCATATCAAGTTGCACAGGAAATGTCAGAACAAACAAAAGAGGAAATCGATTATCTCAATCAGCTTTTGTTTGACATTGATATTTGTGACAATTTTGAAGAGCTCAAAGAAATAGCACAGGAGTTTGAGCCGCCGCAAAAAATTGACAAAAAGAAAAAAGAAGAAAATATCAAACTTACAAAAGAAAAGATTGATGGATTCACTGTATATATAGGAAAAAACAACAAGCAAAATGACTATTTGTATTCAAAAATTTCATCCGGAGATGATGTCTGGTTTCACGTTTTAAATACACCGGGCTCACACGTAATAGCCAAGACAGGAAGCTCTTCTCAACAATTAAAAGATGAGACGGTTTTAAAAATAGCAAAACTTGCCAAACAATATTCGACTGCTAAAAACTCAACAAAAGCTGCTGTTGTTTATACATTACGAAAATACATAAAACGGCCTAACAACACAAAATCAGGATTGGTTGTTTATAAAAATGAAACAGAAATTGTTGTAGATTAATTAAATTATTAATTAAATTTCTTTGTTAACAAAAACGCTTGGCATTTTTGAAAGACCGAGTATTGCATTAGTTGCATCTTCAGGAGAAATTGTTTTTACTATTTCCTGTTTTTCAGAATCCCAGACCTCAATCATATTGTCTTGGTTGAACCGAAAATGAAATTGAGCTCCGTATTCATCATCCTCATCATCTATCAAATCAGGATTTGGAGGAGTGTTAGTGTTTTCTTGAGAGGGGCTTTCCTCTTCATCTTCTTTTTCTTTAGGTTCACCAACAAATGGGATAGTGCCGTTAAAAGCAGCATCCGGGTCTTTTCGGCCGGCTTTTTCTTTTTTGCCCACGCCGTCAACGTCTGCCATTTGGTTTTCAAGAGCTTGCTTGGCAGTGGCTTCTGCCTCATTGGCAAGCTGCGCAGAGGACATATTCCTGTTTATTCCCAAATTAGACATTGAAAACCCGTCAATACCCACAGACACCTCTTCTTAACATTTTTGATATATACTTCGTACATGATATTATAATACATGTTAGGGATATTATAAATAGTGGAGTTAATTGAGTTTTATGGCACAAAATAACCTGGGTGTTCTTATAGGGACAATTTTGGATGCGCCTGTTTGGGTGCAGGAAGTAATCTTTCTTGATTTAAAAAGACATCTTGAAACAATTCACCCAGGCAGTACTGATCCCGGCAGAGAAGATGAAATATACCCTTCTCTTGTGCCTGAAGTTTCTTTTAAAGGAAAAAAAGAGCTTCAAAATCATGATTTGAATCTTGATATGAATGTTTACAGATATTTAGACAGTGCATTAAAAGGGCTCAGGGTAATTGATATTACGTTGAATAATTTTTGGACACTGGAAGAATCCTCTTCATATCTTGCACAATGTATTAAAGCAGAGCTTATAAAAAATCCTCCAAACCCGGTGGTAAGTGCAAGCATATTTTATCTTGGCGGTGAAATAAGACTGGGTGAGTATGTTAAAAGGTTGAATATGATAAACATAGAACAGCTTGATGACATATTAAGAAATCAAAAACATTATAACGACCAAAACCCTGATGCAAAATTGAGAATCGGTGAAATTATGGTTAAAATGGGGCTTGTGGCAAACCGGGATATTGACAAAATTATCACTATTAAAAACGAAGCTCAAAAACGTTTTATTATGAAAAATGATTTTAAACAAACACCTGTGCAGCCTGTATCATCAGTACAACCGGTGCAAAACAATGCAGAAATAATTGAGCTTAAACAAAAACTTCAAAAACTCACAGCAGAAAATAATCTTTTAAAAGATAAATTAAGAGCTATATTTAATATTCAAAATAAAAAATAGCACTTAACAGCTCACAGCCTAAGAAGAAACTCTGCTACTTATCTTTTTAACCGAAGGTTTTAAATGTTTCTTCAATGTTTTTATCAATAACTTTTTTAACAGAATCCATTTCGGTTTCTATTGCTTTTTGTTCAGTAGAGAGCTGTTGAATCTGTGTATCAAACTTTTTATCTATACGTTCAAGTTTTTCAACCTTGGCTTCGTATTCTGCATTGGCAATATTATAATCACCCTGATCAGCACCCTGGTAGATAAAAGAGGCACCATCCAGAGACTGGCTGACCCAGCTGCCGGAATTGTCCTGGCGCATAATAGTCCAGTTGCCTGTTTTCAGGTTGTTTTCAAAATAATCAGCCTGTGTTGCATAAGGCTCTACAACATAGTTTTCAACAGTTTTACCTTCCGGCATCGGGTTTGGCAATTCTGTTACAACCGTACGGCCAAAAGAATCTTCTACCTGCATAGCAAGCCCGCCATCTTCGGCGCTGCCTGTAACAATCTGATAGGAAAGTCTTGGCAGGTCTGTTGTAATAGAACCTGTTCCGGATGGAGAATAATAAAGGTGTTGCACATTCATACCGTTATTAAAAAGACTTATTTCGTCTTCAATCAGATTTGCATTCATCAGCTTTTGCTGTGTAAGCTGTTGAATCTGAAATTCAACGTTATTCTTTCTAGCTGTTAAACACAGGTATCGTGCCTGTGATGCTGACATGCCCATAATCTGATACTCCTTTTTACAAATAATTTATCGGAATAATTTGTACTATTCTTTAGGATTTTAAGATTAGTTTTAACAAATATTTACAATTAATGTAACAATATCGGTAAGTAACAACACTAACTCATTTTTAGACTATAATTATTTATATAGAATTTAATAAATTTTTTGAAATAGTAAAGACAGAGGAATAAATAAAGAAGTATGGAAGAATTGCTTAAAAAGACGTCATCAGAGCAAAGAAAAGCTCTTTTAAATAAGGAAATTTCAGCTCAAGAACTTGTTAATGCACATTACGCAAGAATTGAAAAAGTTGATTCAACACTTGGAGCATACAATTCATTGTGCAAAGAGCAAGCTCTTGAAACAGCAAAAAATGTTGATGAAAAAATAGCTAAAGGTGAACCGCTGCCTCCTCTAGCAGGTATCCCTCTTGCATTAAAAGACAACATCAACCTTAAAGATACAAAAACTACAGCGTCGAGCAAAATTTTGGAAAATTTTGTATCACCTTATGACGCAACAGTTTCTACAAAGTTGAAAGAAAATCTAATTCCGATTCTTGGTAAAGTGAACCTTGATGAATTTGCAATGGGGTCTTCTACTGAAAACTCGGCATTTAAAATTACCAGAAACCCCTGGGATACAAATAAAGTTCCAGGAGGAAGCTCCGGTGGTTCAGCAGCAGCTGTTGCAGGTTATGAGGCAACACTTGCTCTTGGTTCTGATACAGGCGGAAGTATTCGTCTTCCTGCAAGTTTTTGCGGAATTGTCGGTATGAAACCTACTTATGGAAGAGTTTCAAGATACGGTCTTATTGCTTTTGCTTCATCATTAGACCAGATTGGCCCTTTTGCAAGAAATGTTGAAGACACTGCTCTTTTACTCGAAGCAATAAGCGGACACGACCATCACGATTCCACATCTTTGGATATTCCTGTTCCTGCTTTTTCAAAGGCGTTGAATAAAGATATTAAAGGCTCCAAAGTCGGTGTCATAAAAGAGCTTCTGGCAGAAGGTGTTTCACCGGATGTAAAAAATGCCGTTGAAAATGCAATAAAAATGTACAAAGAGCTTGGTGCTGAGATTGTAGAAATATCACTGCCACTTCTTGAGTATTCAATAGGCGTATATTACATCCTGGCTACTGCAGAAGCCAGCTCAAACCTTGCACGATTCGACGGTGTAAAATATGGTCACAGGACAAAAGAGCCAAAAAACCTTCTTGAAATGTATACAAAAACAAGAGCAGAAGGTTTTGGAGACGAAGTAAAAAGAAGAATAATGCTTGGTACATATGCTCTTAGTGCGGGTTATTATGATGCTTATTACAAAAAAGCACAGCAGTTAAGACGATTAATCAAAGAAGATTTTGACAGAGCTTTTGAAAAGGTAGACATTCTTGTTTCACCTACCTGCCCGAATACTGCTTTTGAAATAGGTTCTAAAATTGAAGATCCGTTAAGCATGTACTTAACAGATATCGGTACAATCAGTGCAAACCTTGCGGGTATACCCGGAATGAGCCTTCCTTGCGGTTATGACTCTGCTGGAATGCCAATCGGCTTGCAGATACTTGCACCTGCACTTCAGGAAGAAAAATTATTCAACATGGCTTATAATTTTGAGCAGGCAGCAAAAGATATACAAAGACAGCCAAATCTGTAATTAAAATAATAGAAATTGGAGAAAAGATGAAAAAATTATTAACAAACATCGGGTTAACATTAAGTTTATCTCTCATTCTCGCCGCAGGTGCTGCAAACAGCGCGTTTGCATATTCTACGGAAGGTGCAATGTATTACAATGAAGGTCTAGACCTTTATTCAAGAGGCGAGTACGCTAAAGCACTCCAATCTTTTAAAACAGCGGTTGCAAAAGACCCTGATTTTATTGATGCATATTACAACATGGGTGCATTGTACGAATATTTAAAAAGCTACAACTCTGCAATTGCTTCTTACTCAAAAATATATCAACTTGACCCTAATGACAAAGAAACAGTTCTTAAGTTATCCGAACTCTATTTCAAGCTCGGTAACTACGAAAGAGCATTGTTTTACATAACTAAAATTAATGAAAATGATGACCTCTATGGCAAGGCTCAAAGCCTTAAAAACCAGATAGTGGTTGCATCACAAAAAGCTGCTGCAAAAAATGCCCTTGCAAACAACAATTCAGCTAACGAAACAAATAAAACAATAGTAGATAAATTCTCAGGTCCTACCGGTCTTGCTATAGACTCAAAAGGTATTTTGTATGTTGCAAGCTACACAGATAACAGCATTTACAAGGTGATGCCAAACGGACAATCTCAACTGTTTTCCAAAAGCCCGCTGCTTGGCGGCCCCATAGGTCTTGCTTTTGACTCTATGGACAACCTTTATGTTGCAAACTACGCAAAAAGTAATATTTTAAAAATTAATAAAGCCGGTCAGGTATACACATTTATGAATAAAATTACAAACCCGTATTACCTCATTATAAAAGGCAATTATATGTATATTACAGAACAGGGCAATAACACTGTTATCAAATATAAATTATACTAAAATTCAATAAAAAATCCCGGTTTATAAAGACCGGGATTTTTTTTAATTCGAAAAGCGTCATTTACTCGATAATTACTTGTGTTTTTCTGCAAGCTCTTTAAGCTCTCTTTGATAAGGAGAAATCTTATTTAGCTTGAAAATAACATCAGGCAAAACTTTTAGAGTGTATTCAATTTCATCGTCAGTCGTAAATCTGCTTAAGCTGAATCTTATGCTTCCGTGAAGTGCTTCAAAAGGCACACCCATAGATTTTAGCACATGGCTTGGCTCAAGGCTTCCTGATGTACAAGCACTTCCAGAGCTAGCACAAATACCCAAATCACTCAGGTGAAGAAGAATAAGCTCTCCTTCAATGTATTGAAAACCAATATTCGTAGTATTAGGCACCCTGTTTGAGGTTGAACCGTTTACTTTGGCATTATAAATAGAATCCAAAATTCCATTTTCAAGTTTGTCACGGAGCCTTTTAACCTCTGTCATTTCATAGTCCAAAGATTTTTGTGCGAGTTCACAGGCTTTACCGAGCCCAACTATATAAGGCACATTTTCAGTACCGGCTCTTTTTCCGCGTTCTTGATGGCCGCCAATGACAAAAGCAGGCAGTAATGTACCTGTTTTGATATAAAGAGCGCCAATACCTTTTGGAGCGTGTATTTTGTGACCGGCTATAGTAAGAAGGTCTATATCCGTATTTTTTACATCCAAAGGTATTTTGCCAGCCGCCTGGACTGCATCTGAATGAAATTTAATTTTTGGATTTTTGGCCTTAACAATCTTTGCGGCTTTTTCAACAGGCAAAATTACCCCTGTTTCGTTATTGGCATACATTATACTTACCAGTGCAGTTTCGTCTGTTATAGATTCGGCCAGCTGGTTCAAGTCGAGATTTCCTTTAGAATCAACATCAAGATAGGTAACATCATAGCCTTGTTTTTCCAAATATTTGTAAACATTGAGAACCGCCGGATGTTCTATTTTTGTTGTAATTATGTGCTTTTTATTTTTGTTAGCCTCCAGCACACCTCTAATTGCCATATTATCGCCTTCAGAGCCAGATGCAGTAAAGATAATTTCTTTTGCATCTCTTGCGCCGAGAAAATCTTTAACCTGTTCTCTTGCCTTGTCTACAGCGTGCATAACCTGACCGCCAAATTCGTGCATACTGGAAGGGTTGCCGTATAAGTCGCAAAAATATGGTTTCATTGCCTCAAATACTTGAGGGTCAACCATTGTGGTTGCGTTGTTATCAAGATAAACTGTTTTTTCAGACATTTTTACACCTCCACTACTTCAATATCGGGAGAGATGTGCTCCTTTAATGAAGCTTCTACAAAGTTTTTGAGCGTATTTGACGAGAATTTACAAGACTTGCACATCCCTTTTAAAGCAACAAAAACTTTATTGTCTTTTACATCAATCAGTTCAATATCTCCGCCGTCTTTTCTAAGTTCATTGGAAATATATTTTTCAATGACGTTATTGATTTTCAAAACAAGTTGTGTAACAGACATGTTTTTAATATCAATTTTTTCTTTTTTATTTCTGATTTCATCAATTATTTTTTGAATCGCAACATGGCACTGACCGCAAGCGCCGCCTGCTTTGGTGTAATTCATTACATCTTCAAGATCAGTAAGATTGTTGTCTTCGATAGCTTCTCTCAGAGCATTTTCTGTAACGTGGTAACAGGTACAAATGATTTTTTCATCACAGTGAGTTGCAGAATCTTCTCCTTTATAATTGGCTATCGCAGACTCAAGCGCCTCATGCCCCATAACAGAACAGTGCATTTTTTGCGGAGGCAGCCCGCCTAATGCATCTGCGATTTGCTGGTTTGTTATTTTCGATGCTTCTTCTATTGTCATACCCTTTAACATTTCAGTTAAAACACTTGATGAGGCGACAGCAGAGCCGCAACCAAAAGTTTGAAATTTTGCATCAGTAATAACTCCGTTGTCATCGACTTTTAAATACAATTTTAAAGCATCGCCGCAAACAAGAGAACCAGCCTCACCAATGGCGGAAGGGTTTTCTATCTCGCCGACATTTCTCGGATTTTTATAGTGATCCATCACTTTATCTGTATAATCCCACATGATTTATTTCCTTTATATAAGATACTCATTTACACCAATATTTTAGCGCAAAGGACAAGATTATTAAACAGAAGAAAGTATATATCGATTTGTAAACTTTTTTTACAATACATAGTAAAATATTAAAGTTTTGCCAATCAAATCCGATATATAAAACACAGGGAATGAAATGTAATGAAGGAGTAAATTATGGAAAACTACTGGCCTAGTGCGTACAGTTTTAAGCTTGAATTAAAAATTCTTCTTGAAATTATTAAACAACAGATTGATACAGTACTTGCAAAGATTGAAAAAGCAGATGCAATGACAAGATAATATGAAAAAGATAAGTGTGTAAAAAAAAACCGTCCGCGTAAGTAAAGGACGGTTTTTTATTTAGGGTCGCGCATCAAAACTATTTATTAAGAAAATACTTTGAATGTTCTTTCA
>ENA-ORTP01000243-ORTP01000243.1-human-gut-metagenome-genome-assembly--contig:-NODE-243-length-71825-cov-6.183099_pt1 | contig 71825 bp, 39 predicted proteins | sample MGYA00241913_ERZ509190 | MGnify/ENA primary metagenome ERZ509190 (study PRJEB26280, sample SAMEA2338839) | human gut metagenome | biome: human gut; feature: human-associated habitat; material: faeces...
GGAAACGACCGTTCCTTTTAAAGGGAACTGGCGTTTCCTCCGAGGAAACTAACGCTTGCCCCATATGATACTGATATTTGATTTATATGGACTAACAATTTAGCGTATAACCACATAGAAGTGAGCCTATTCGTTGCTTAACCCTTTTTTTACAGTCTGAGCCTTCGCTTCTCCTATGACCTTTGCGATTTCTTCAAGGGATGCCTCTTTGATTCGTTTTACGCTTTTAAACTCCTTCAATAGGGCTGTTTTTGTCTTTTCTCCAATCCCTTTGATGCTATCCAGAGCCGATGCAACCTGTCGTTTGCTGCGCTTGTCACGGTGGAAAGTAATCGCAAAACGGTGTACCTCATCTTGAATCTGCGTCAGCAGCCGGAATAAAGAACTTTGTTGTTTGATCCCAATCGTCTGTGCGGGAAACCCGAAAAGCAGCTCTGATGTGCGATGTTTATTATCCTTAGCCAAACCGGCAATCGGAATATTCAGATGCAGTTCATCCTCGATTACTTCTCTGACGACCTCCATTTGTCCTTTACCACCATCGGTAATAATCAGGTCGGGAAGGGGAGAATTTTCTTCGATGGCGCGCTGATAACGTCGTCTGACCACCTCTTTCATGGAAGCGTAATCATCCGGCCCTACGACCGTCTTAATATTGTATTTACGGTAATCGTTCTTCGATGGTTTCGCCTTTTTGAATACTACGCAGGCAGCTACGGCATCCGATCCTTGTATATTCGAGTTATCGAAACATTCAATCTGCAAAGGTGGCTTGTCTAAATGCAGTTCGTTTTGTATTTCTTTCAGCAGACGCATACTGCGCTGCTCCGGATTCAGTTTCTCGGCTTGTTTCAGCCGGTCGGCCTTATATTGCTTCACATTTAGGATAGAAAGATCGAGCAGTTTTTTCTTATCTCCCCTTTGAGGAACGGTGAAAACGACATTATTCAACTCCAGATCAAGTTCGAAAGGAACAATAATCTCCCGCGAATGGCTCTTGTAGCGTTCCCGCATTTCGATAATGCCTAAGGTCAGTAATTCTTCTTTCGATTCATTCAGCTTCTTCTTATATTCAAAGGTGAATGCCTGGTTAATGGCGCCATTAGTGATGTGCAGATAGTTGATGAAAGCCGAATTTGAATCGTCTTCTTCAATGGAGAAGACATCGATATTGTGCAGGACAGAGCTTACCACCTCCGATTTAGATCGGTAATTCTCTATCAGCAGATACTTCTCCTTAATCTTCTGAGCTTCTTCAAACTTCATTTCGCTAGCCAGATCCTGCATCTTTTCTACCAGCATACGGCTAATATCCTGCGTATTTCCTTTCAAAATCTCCTTGATTTCATCGATATTTTTCAGATAATCCTCGTGCGATTGCAGTCCGACGCATGGTCCGGCGCACTTCTTGATGTGATACTCCAGGCAAACCTTGAACTTTCCCGCCCGTATGTTCTCCGGAGAAAGGTTCAGGTTGCAGGTACGCAGCGGATATAGATGCTTGATCAGGTCGAGCACCGCATACATGGAAGGAAGGTGGCTGTAGGGGCCATAATAAGAAGAACCATTTTTGATAATCTTTCGAGTCCTGAAAATGCGTGGAAAGTATTCATTCTGCACGCAGATGGAAGGGTAGGTTTTGTCGTCCTTCAGCAATACATTGTAGCGGGGCTTGTATTTCTTGATCAGATTGTTTTCCAGCAATAATGCATCCTCTTCGGTGTTAACAACAATGTAACGGATGTCGGCAATCTTGCTGACCAATACTCGTGTCTTGCCGGGTTCATGCTCTTTGCTGAAGTAAGAATAGACCCTTTTTTTTAGGTTTTTAGCCTTTCCAACGTATATAATAGTCCCTTCTGTGTTCAGGTACTGATAGACTCCCGGCTTCTCGGGCAGGTTGGCTACAATACCTCTCAGATATTCATTCGTTTTGGCTTCCGGTTCTGTATTCATAATCGTTATAGATGAAATAGCGGGAAATAAAAAAAGGGCGTAGATTCTCTACGCCCTGCAAATATAAGCAATTTGTTTATAAAGTCAATACGGATTCTACTTCTACGTCATCTCCGAATACGGATTTGCCATTCAGGTCTTTCAACTCGATAATGAAGTTTACATATACCTTTTTCGGCTTCAGTTTCTTCACCAGTTCGCAGGCTGCTTTCATGGTTCCTCCCGTTGCCAACAGGTCGTCGTGTAGTAAAACTACGTCGTTTTCATCGAGTGCGTCCTTATGAATCTGCACAGTGTCCGTGCCATATTCTTTGTCGTAGCTTTCTTCGATCACCTCTGCGGGAAGTTTGCCCGGCTTGCGGATAGGAATAAAACCTGCGTTCAGTCGGGTAGCCAGGATAGGCCCCATGATGAATCCTCTGGATTCTATACCTACTACTTTGGTGATACCTTTATCCTTGTACATTTCGAACATGATGTTCGATAATTCCTGCAAGCACCAAGGGTCTTTAAACAGGGTGGTGACATCGTAGAAAAGGATTCCGGGGATCGGAAAATCAGGAATTTCCCGAATGCTTTTAATTAGCGTTTCTTTGCTCATAATCATTGGTTTATCTCGTTTCTTTAAATGATTTGTTTCACGTGAAACGTTGCCGCTTATCGGCCGGAAAGTACCAGCAATACGTTGATGTCGCTTGGTGATACTCCCGGAATCCGGCTCGCTTGCGCAATCGTTTCCGGATCAATCTTCACTAGCTTCTGACGAGCTTCCGTAGATAGCGACTGGATGGAAGCATAATCAAACTTGCCTTTGATCTTGATGCTTTCCAGGCGTGCCAGCTTTTCTGCTATCATTCGCTCTCTGTCAATATAGCCTTGATACTTGATCAGTATTTCTGCCGCTTCCAGAATTTCTTCTTTACGGTCGGAATCTGCAGCGGTTGCTTTTTCTAATTCTCGTTGGAAGGCGGGGACATGTTTCGCGATATTTTCAATCGTGATTTGCGGACGATTGAGAACTTCGATCAGCTTACAGCCTTGACGAAGGGGAGTCGTACCCAACTTTTCGAGGGCATCATTAATTAATGCCGGTTTCATCGAATAGTTCTTTGCGAAATTTACTATCTGCTCTAATGCCTCCTTCTTGGTCTTCATTAATTGGTAGCGATCCTCCCTTGCCAGTCCGAGGTGATATGCTCTTTCGGTCAGTCTCATGTCGGCGTCGTCCATGCGGAGAAGAATGCGGTATTCGGCACGTGAAGTGAACATACGGTATGGTTCGTCTACTCCTTTGGTCACCAGGTCATCTATCAATACACCGATATATGCTTCATCGCGGGCCAGTGTGAAGGCTTCACCACCGTGGCAGTTGATGTGTGCGTTGATTCCGGCGATCAGTCCTTGTCCTCCCGCTTCTTCATAACCGGTTGTTCCGTTCACTTGCCCGGCAAAGAACAGGTTTTTGATAATCTTCGATTCCAGCGAATGTTTTAATTGGGTGGGGTCGAAGTAATCGTACTCAATCGCGTATCCGGGACGATAGATGACGATATCCTTGAATGCCGGTACTTTTTTCAGCGCGGCTATCTGAATATCCATCGGAAGAGAAGAAGAAAATCCGTTCAGGTATAATTCCTGTGTTGTTTCACCTTCGGGTTCGAGGAACAGTTGGTGCTGTTCTTTGTCGGGGAAGGTGACAATCTTGGTTTCGATGCTGGGGCAATAGCGTGGACCGATACTTTGAATCTGTCCGTTGAATAGGGGAGAATCCGGCAGCCCTTCGCGCAGAATCCGGTGCACTTCTTCGTTGGTATAGCAGGTCCAGCATTGCAGTTGCTTCAAGTGGCGCGTACTGGTGTTCATGAATGAGAACTTGTGGAAGTCGCATTCTCCGTCTTGTGTATCCATCAGATCGAAGTGGATGCTGCGTGCGTCGATTCGTACCGGTGTACCGGTCTTCATCCTTCCGTAGGCAATGCCATGTCGGGCGATGGATTCTGTCAGTTGGTAAGATGCGGGTTCTGCCATTCTTCCGCCGGGCAACTGGTGGCGGCCTACGTGCATGAGTCCGTTCAGGAAAGTTCCTGCGGTCAGTACGATACATTTCGCTTTGAATGTGACACCCCAAAGAGTGACGAGTCCGACTACTTCACCGTTTTCAACGAGCAATTCGCAGACGGTGTCCTGCCAGATATGAAGGTTGGGAGTATTTTCCAGTTTCTCACGCCATGACCAGATAAACTTGGCACGGTCGCATTGAGCGCGGGGACTCCACATGGCGGGACCTTTCGAGCGGTTCAGGATTCGGAACTGGATAGCAGTTTCATCCGTCACCAATCCCATCTGTCCGCCCAGTGCGTCTATTTCGCGTACTATTTGTCCTTTGGCGATTCCTCCTACTGCCGGATTGCAACTCATCTGTCCGATCTTGTTCATGTCCATTGTGATCAGACAAGTTTTGGAACCTAAATTCGCAGCGGCGGCTGCCGCTTCACAACCTGCATGTCCGGCACCAATTACAATTACATCGTACTTAAAATCCATTCTACCTTATTTATTATCAAACGCTGCAAAGTTACGGAAAAGTTGCGAGAGTTGTATCTTCTGCCGGTTTTTGCTTCCGAAATTTCGGGGAGGAGGCAGGGCGGGCGCAAAAAATCGCTGTAATTTTGGATTGGAAATATGCAAGATGTAACGTTTCTGGCTTCTTTTCTTTTATGTCAAGGCTTCGATCCCTTTCAAAAAGAGATGTAAATGCTCTTTTTCGACATTCTAGGCTTACTTTTTGTCACTTGGAAAAGTGTGGGGCCATGTGATGAAATAGAAGACAAACGGAGCGTTTGGACAGATTTTGTGTCAAATCAGCCTTCGAATGTATGTTTTATACCCAACCTCAACTCTTTCTCTTGACATAAATCAAAAAAATAAGGTAAAACATGTTTTTTAGCATAAGAATTCTTGTTGTTTTCCAAAACACCTCTACCTTTGCAGTGTAGTTGTGAAACTACTAAGATTTTTAGGTATTAGAAAATAAGGTAATAACAAAAGAGTAGTATTAGTTTATAAAATTAAGGTATTAGATTTTAAGATTAGTTTTTAGGAAAAAGATTGTTTTGATTAGGTATTAGGAAAAAAGTAGTTTTCAGGTAACAGGTAAATTGAGATGCAGAAAAAAGAATCCCATTTATGGGGGATTCTTTAGGTGGGGCGGAGTTATTCGCTCTTTTTTTATTTTATGCCCCTTTATTCTATTTTTTTATATGAGGGGTGAACTTACATACTGAAAAAACAGATATATTTGTAAGTCATATCTATTATAACCAGTTTTTGCAGTAATTTGAAGAGAGTCTTTTATTGTTTGATTAATCTTGTTGCCGTATGAGCGATAAAGATGATTTGATAGTAGCAGGTGTCAACCAGAAAGATAAGGGAATCTGGAGGGACTTTTATGATCGCTATTATGCGGCCTTGTGCTCATATGTCGAGAAAATCCTGTTCCTCACCGATGCCGTTGAAGATCTGGTTCAGGAGGTGTTTATATCCGTGTGGGAAGGTAAGCGTACTTTTTCCGACTCCCGTGAGCTGACTAATTATCTTTATCGTGCCTGCTATAATAATGCACTGTTGTATATCCGCAACCATCAGATTCATGATTCTATATTGAATGGCTTGCCTCAGGAAGAAGATTTTGAAGACGAGGAAATGCTGTATGCTTTGACTGTGAAAGAAGAAGCTATCCGACAACTTTATTTCTATATCGAGGAGCTTCCCGCCGAACAACGCCGTATCATCCTGCTAAGAATAGAGGGACATTCATGGGATGAAATCGCATCTCGGCTGGGAGTCAGCATCAATACGGTTAAAACTCAGAAAAGCCGTAGCTATAAATTCTTACGCGAGAAGCTGGCAAATTCCAGTTATTCTGTACTTCTTGCTCTTATATTTTATTAGAAACCGGGCTGTGCATCCTTGCTTTTGTGGGGGTGAAGTGACTGTGATGTGGCTTATTGAAGTGGATGAGCCGGTATGTTTAACAGGTAAACAAAGCTTGGTTAGCATTTTTAGTAAGCTATATGTGTTCGTTCCATGTCTGTGTCTTATTGCATTGTATATCAATCAGCTAAGTCCGAAAGTGACGGATGATGATAAAATATGAGTTTCAAACTCCTTGATAAAAGCTAAAAAATACATCATTTTAATAGCGGTAACGGAAAAAAACAAATATTTTTTAGATGCCTAATTGTCATTTATTGATGGCTGAATTTTGATTCTGAAAAGGAAATGATTTGTTAAATATGTCATTTTTGTTGCTGAATAATGTCATAATGATAGTTTTTCATTCTTTTCCGTTTTCGTACGGAGAGTGTCTCATAAAAAATAATCATCTTTTTGTCACCCATTTATGGACGTTATGTATAATTATAGTAAAGTAAAGATAAAATCCTCATTAGAAATAGATAAAATTATGAAAAAGTTAGAAAACACATATCAAGATGCCTCTTTGATAAAAAAGGCTCTTTTGGGAGATGCAAGCGACAAAGAGCAGCAGGTGTTGGAACAACGTTTATCTATGCATCCGGAACTGAAAGCCGTGTATGAGAAATTGCAGGATAGTGAGGAATTAAAAGATGCTTTTAATAAGTATAAAGAATATTCATCGGAAAAGGCTTACGAGCATTTCCTTCAACAAATTCAACAAAAAGAGAATTCGTCCGGTGGAAAGATTCGTCGTATCCGGACATGGTGGTATGCTGCCGCAGCAGTGGTAGTACTGGCAGTAGGAATTTCTTTTTATGCCGTGAATCATTATCAGGCAGTGGAGGAGTCCCAGACACGTATCGCGCAAATCAAGCCGGGTAGCAAACAGGCAGTGTTGACTTTGCCCGATGGAAGCACTATTGATGTACAAAAGAAAGATATAAATGTAATAGTAGACGGCGTCCAGGTGAAATACAATAAAGGGGTGCTGTCATATCGACCGACCGTCACAACACAACAACACGAAGAAGAAAATGTCGATGAAAGTCCGGTGAAGTCAAATGAACTGGTTATACCACGGGGAGGAGAGAATACTGTCCTTCTTGCTGATGGAACCACTGTTCATTTGAATGCCGGTTCTAAATTGCTTTATCCGGTCCGTTTTGTCGGAAAGCGCCGAATTGTGACACTGGAAGGTGAAGCCTATTTTGATGTGAGAAAGGATGAGGAACATCCGTTTGTGGTCCGGACTCGTTTCGGAGAAGTAACAGTACTTGGTACGGCATTTAATATCAATGCTTATAATAATGCGGATGCGTGCTATACCACCCTTGTATATGGGAAAGTAAATTTCTCGACACCCGATCAGAATACAATTACGCTGGCGCCGGGTGAACAGGCAGTCGCCTCTTCCCGTGGCATTGAAAAGCGGGTGGTGGATGTCAATGAATATATCGGCTGGGCACAAGGTGTATATGTTTTCAATAACAGACGGCTGGGCGATATCATGAAAACCTTCGAGCGCTGGTATGATGTTCATGTCTATTATGAGAAGGAGTCTCTGCGCGACCTGACTTATAGTGGTGACTTGCAGCGATATGGCACGATCAATACTTTCCTGAATGCATTAGAACTAACCGGCGATATCTACTATAGAATAAACGGAAGAAATATATTGATATATGAGAATGAGTAATATTGAGTTTTGATTTAAAAATTATGAAAAAAAGAAGAGTCTTTATGCTATGTCTTTTTGCATTGAGTATGGTACTCAGTGCATGGGCACTTCCACCTGATGAGAAGAAAGTGACGCTTGATTTGAAGGATGTGCCGATGGAAACATTTTTAAACACGGTAAAACAGAAAGCTGGAATCAACATGCTTTATAACTCTCAGATGTTTAAAGGAGTTGAACCGGTGACTGTAAAAGCTACCAACGAGCCTTGGAAGGAATTGCTGGACCGCGTTCTTTCACCTAAAGGTTTCACTTATGCTACCAAAGATGGTATTGTGGTCATCAAGAAGAAAGATCAGAAGACACGTACGTTGGAAGGTAAAGTGGTGGATGAACAGGGTGGCGAACTGCCGGGTGTGACGGTGCTGATACTGGGAAAAGAAAGAAATATCGGAACAATGACTGATGCCGACGGTGCTTTTTCTTTAGGACTTCCTGAAGGAGATGTAACAATTCGTCTTTCCTTTGTAGGCATGCAAACTTTGGAAATATATACTGGCAAGCTCAATCTTGATAAAGTGCATACCTTTAAGTTGAAACCCGATTCAAAGCAATTGGAAGAGGTGGTGGTAACCGGTTATGCAAAGATCAGTAAAAATAGCTTTACGGGTACTTCTGTGACGGTTACGGCAGATCAGTTGATGTCGGTTTCCAAAACAAATGTATTAGGGGCCTTGCAAACGTTCGATCCCTCTTTTCGTATTGCTGAAAATAATTTAGCAGGTTCGAACCCGAATAATGTTCCGGAATTGTATATTCGTGGACGTTCGGGTATTGGAACAACACAATTGGATGCGCAAAGCCTTTCTAAAACATCATTGAAGAACAATCCTAACCTTCCGACTTTTATCATGGATGGTTTTGAGATTAGTGTGCAGAAGTTGTATGATATGGATCCAAGTCGTATTGAAAGTATTACTATTTTGAAAGATGCTGCTGCTACGGCTATGTATGGTTCACGTGCAGCGAATGGTGTGGTTATAATCACTACGGTGACTCCGAAACAGGGTAAAATAAATGTGGATTATAACTTTACCGGAACGTTGGAATATCCAGATTTAACAGACTATAATATGATGAATGCACGGGAGAAGTTACAGACGGAAGTAGCTGCTGGGTTATTCCAGCAAGATTATACTGACCCAAATTCTTCTTCACAAAGTGATCTGGATGTATTGTATAATAAGAAGTTGAATAATGTAGTTCGTGGAGTAGATACCTATTGGCTATCTAAACCGCTGCGTACTGTGTTTAATCATAAGCATAGTTTATATTTAGATGGTGGAACAGATGATTTACGTTGGGGGGCAGACTTCTCATATAATACAGGTGAAGGAGTAATGAAAGGATCATATCGTGATCGTATGTCTGCTGGCCTTTCTTTATCTTATAGATTGGGCTCTTTTCAGGTTCGTAATTACTTCTCATACACTTATACTAAATCGCAAGAATCTCCTTACGGAAGTTTCTCAGACTATACAGCTAAGTTGCCGTATGATGTATATAAAGATGAGGATGGAAATTATTTGAAAGAAACATATGCATGGAATGGGGGCTCAGGATCAGAAAATCCTTTATATGAAGCTACATTAGGTAGTTATGATCGCAGTAAATCATGGGAAATGATCAATAATACTGAGGTATTATGGAACATTAATCATTATTGGTTGCTAAAAGGACAGTTTAGCGTTACAAAATCTAACAGTGAATCAAATACATTCTTGGATCCTCGTTCAAAGAAGAATGATCCAGTAATGAATATGACTAATGTTGTTTCCGGTCAATTGGATGTAATAAATTCGAATAGTTTGGGTTGGGATGCTACGGCTACTATTTCCTATAATCAAAGTTTGGGGAAAAATAATCTGAACTTTTTGGCTGGTATTAATGCTACTTCAAGTACTGGTACAGGCTTTGGAATTAGATATAAAGGGTTCCCTTCCGGTAGTTTGTCGTCACCGGGATATGCTCAAAAAGTATCGGAAAATCCTTCTAATTCAGATAGTAAGAGTCGTCTGTTTGGTGTATTAAGCACATTCAACTATTCATATGATAATATTTATTTAGCAGACGTTTCTGTTCGTTTTGATGGAAACTCGGAATTTGGATCAGACCAGCGTTTTGCTCCTTTTTTCTCAGGAGGTGTGGGGTTAAACCTACATAATTATGAGGCTATGAAGCAATTAGAATGGATGGATCGATTGAAAATTCGTGCTACTTATGGTATGACTGGTAAAGTCGATTTCTCTCCCTATGAGGCGCAAACTATTTATGAAATTCAAACCAATAATTGGTACAAAACAGGTATAGGAAGTGGAATTATAGCTCTTGGCAATTCTAATTTGGGATGGGAGAAGACTCATAATTTTGATTTTGGTGTAGATATGGATTTGCTGAAAGGGTTAGTTCAGATGAATTTCTCTTATTATCGTAAAAAAACAGTAGACTTAGTGAATAATGTGACATTGCCGAGTTCTACTGGTTTTACTACATACAAAGATAATATTGGTGAGGTAATGAATAAGGGATTGGAAATTCAATTGAGAAGTACACTTTTGAATACAAAAGATTGGTATGTTGCTGCATTTGTTAACATGGCTCATAATAAGAATGAGATAACGAAAATATCAGATAGCTTGAAAGAGTATAATAAACGTGTACAAGATAAATATGCGAAATCAGGAGATGTCCTTGAAAAGTCAAAAGAAGAATATAGTCAGACTTATTTGCAATATGTAGAAGGAGGATCCCTCACTTCTATTTTCGGTGTTAAGTCATTAGGCGTTAATCCTGCTGACGGTCGTGAAATTTATCAGCGTCCTGATGGAACCATTACGTATGATTGGAATGCTGCTGATCAAGTAGTTGTAGGTAATGAGGAACCTAAGATACAAGGAACTTTTGGACTGAATTTGCGTTGGAAGAGTTTTACTTTATATTCTACATTTATGTATGAATATGGTGGTCAGCGATATAACAATACATTGGTAAATAAGGTTGAAAATGCTCGTATTCAGAGTAATAATGTAGACCGTCGTGTTTTAACAGGACGTTGGCAGAATGTAGGTGACCGTACCCCATATAGCATATTACAGACAAAGTCTATTACAACTACTCGTCCTACAAGTCGCTTTGTTCAAGATTACAATGTATTGTCTTTCAATTCTCTTACACTGGGTTACGATTGTAATGCGGATTGGGTTAAGAAAGCACATCTTGGATTGTTGCGTATAGAGCTATCGGCAAATGACTTGTTTCGTGCTTCTACAGTGCGTGCGGAACGTGGCTTAGATTATCCTTATTCCCGTTCGTTTGCGGCATCTGTAAAGATGAGTTTCTAATAACTAAACAGAAGAAAAATGAGAAAACTATATATAATATTTATGTTGCTAGGTATGTTGCTGGTTACCAGTTGTAGTGATTGGCTGGATGTAGCTCCTAGTAATCAGGTCAATGATGATAAGATGTTTAGCAACGGTGACGGATACCGTAATGCATTGAACGGAGTTTATTCAAAAATGTCTACTGAATCGATGTATGGTCGCGAAATGAGTTGGGGCTTGATAGATGTAGTAGGACAGACATATGTGAAGTCACGTATGAAAACAACTTCTACCTATCGTAAAGCTGCGGAATATGCTTATGATGATAATGACGTGAAGTCTATTATTTCTAATATATGGTCAGATAGTTACAAAGATATTGCTTTTTGTAATAATCTGATTGCTCATGTTGCTGTCGCTGATCCCTCGACTTTCGTTGAAGGAGAGTATGAAAAAAATTTGATATGGGGAGAAGCATTAGGACTGCGGGCACTTTTACATTTTGATATATTGAGAATGTTCGCTCCGTCAATGGCAACTGATGATAAGAAGTCATATATTCCTTATGTAGATACCTATCCGGTTACTAGTACGACATATGAGTCTAATGAAGTTATATTAGGGAAGATCAAGACTGACCTGTTAAAAGCGAAAGAATTAATGGCCGTTTGTGATACTGTAGAATCACCAAAATCTTGGATGACTACTAGTTATCGTATGTTGGGACAGGGGACTACGAATGATATGCCTTCAGATGTATTCTTTGCGTATAGAGGTTTTAGAATGAATTATTATGCTGTAACGGCATTATTAGCTCGAGTATATCGGTGGGAAGGAAATTATGAAGCGGCCTTTAAGTCTGCAAAAGAAGTAGTAGAAGCTATTGATGGTGATTCGAATAACTATTTTGATTTCACAAAATCAACAGAGTTAGAATCCAATCTAAAAGATTATAATAGCATTATTATGGCTTTGTCATTTAATGATCTCACAGAAAGGTACTCTTCATACATCACAAGTGGTGAAAGCGTTTTATTTATAATAGATGCCGAAACAGTATTCGAAAATTTGAAAGAAGACGCTCGTGGAGATGCTTTGTTAGGTGATCTAAACGGAAGTAAATATTCGTTGAAGAATACGATAAAGGTGGGAAATAATGGCTCGGATATGATACCTATGATACGTTTGAGTGAGATGTATTATGTGATGGGCGAGTATTATGCACGTAATAGTGATTTGAAGAAGGCTGCTGAAATGTTGCAAGTAGTTCGTTCGGCACGTGGTATTATTCAGCAAACACTGTCATTGGGATCTTGGGAAGATTTTCAATCTGAATTATTGAAAGAAGTGCGTAAAGAGTTACTTGGAGAAGGACAGTTATACTTTGAGTACAAGCGCCTTAATCAGAAGCCGGTTACTGGAGCAAAATTTGTATTTGATCGTCCAGAAAATGAAGATGTATAATTATAAAGATGTTAGAAAATGAAGAAATATATCTTGTTTATTTTAGTTTCCCTTTGTTTATGGGCATGTTCAGAAGATGAGATTAAACCTTATCATGGTGGACAATATTTGTATTTCAGCCACTTGATGAATAGCACTGAAAAGGCAATTTCTGTATCGTTTAATAATTATCCATTGGATGATGAGCATATAGTGAAGATTGGAGTTAGTCTTGTGGGAGACCCTGTAAAAGAGGCCACTGCCTATAAGGTAATTGTGGTGGATACGGCGACTACAGCTAAATCTAAAAATTACGAGTTGCCGGAGAATACCTACTTTAAAGCTGGAGTGGCTTCTGATACATTGGAAGTGAAATTGCTTAAAACAGATGATTTGAAAGAAGACGTGAAGCTTTGTTTGCAGATTGTTCCCAACGAGAATTTTGACGGTACCTTGAAACAGTATGAGCAGATTCGGATTATTTTCAACAATGTGATAAGTAAGCCTGTTTGGTGGACATCTGATGTTACGAAGTTCTATTTAGGATCTTATTCAAGAACAAAATATGAAGCATTGATTAAATATACAGGAGTATCTGATTTTGGATCATTAAATTCAGGAGAAAAACGTCAGTGTGCACTGAAGCTTAAAGATGCGATTGAAACATATCATTTGATGGATAAGGATGAAGAGGGAAATGAATTTCCTATGGAACTTCCTATTTATTGATATATTAATTGAATAATATGATGAAAATTAAATATATAATTGGCTTGGTTTTGCCCCTTTTGATAACTTCTTGTTATGAAGATAAAGGTAATTATGACTATTCTCTACTCAATGATATTGATATTGTAGTTCAGCCGGAAGAGAAAAGTTATGTACTTGGAGATATAGTAAAAGTTACTCCACAAATGAATTTTGCATTAGAACATGAGACGCCGGAATCTGATCTGTCTTTTGAATGGACATATGATTCACATCTCATTTCTAATGAGAAGAATTTGAATTGGCAGGCAGATACAGTAGCTACTAGCAAAGAATTGAGACTTGCTGTGTATGATAAGCATACAGGTATTACTTATTTTGGATCGACAATGATGTCTATCTTTTCTCCTTATACAGAAGAAGGTTGGTTAGTGCTTTCAGAAAAAGATGGTAAGAGTATGTTGACTTATCTTCGTAAACATTGGACAGAGAATAAAGAAGGAGAAGATGAGTTGGAATGTGTGGTAATACGTGACGTATATGGACTTGCCAATGACGGGGAATCTCTTGGAAGTGATCCTCAATCCATAAATGTACATTATGTGAATCAATTTGATGGAGAAGATAATACTGGATGGGTGTGGGTAGCACAAAAGGGAGGTCAAGGTTGCGTTGACTTATCTGGCACTAGTTATCAGAGGCAAGGTAATCTGAATCAGATGTTTTTGGAAGGAAGTTATCCTGCAGGTTTTACTCCACAGTCAGTCGTTGATTTTAAGTATCTGACACTGGCTATTGGGGAAGATGGAACCACTTATACGCGTGTGAAAGAGAGTGATTTGCTTTATAATTCAGGTTATTTTTTGGAACGTTCTTTAACATATGAAGGGGAAAATGTAGATTGTCGTTTGTTGGCAATGGCACCTTTTGCTGAACATGGTGGAGTATTGGTTTATGATAGTAATTCTTCTCGATACTTTCATATTTGTGATGCTATTGATTCTTATACAAGTTTTCCTAGTGGAAATATAGTCATAAGTGCCATTTATTCAGGAAAAGTAATGTTCCCTGTTGTCAATGAGAAAGATTATAAGAAAGTCCCTGAATTTACTCGCTTTGATGCGATGAAGGATGTCAAGGTTCATTATGTAGGTGCCTATAAGACTACAAGTTGGGGGAACGTAGGTTATATGTCTATACTTGAAGAGAATGGGAAATTCTATTTGCAGAATTTCACGGTGAATGATTTTGATATTTATGCTCCAGAAGTAATTGCTGCTACCCCTATTTCACAAGAAGAAATACCTGGTTTGGGAACTTATGTGAACGGTTCTTCAAAAAATATATTCACACTTTGTCGTTATCAGAGTAAGGTCCCTTGTTTGTTTGTAACTTCTGATAATGATTTATATTTATCTTATTTGAAAGGAAACTCTTATGCTCCGGTACCTTTTGCTCATTTTGATTCTAAAATAACATCTATCAATGTCGAGAACAACAATAACTCTTATTTGAGTGTGGGACTTGAGAATGGAGATTTTTATCTATTTTATTTGGATATGGGAGTTTTAGAAGAAGTATTGCAGAAGGGACCGATTTCTATAGACAAGGTTGATCATAAGAAATTTCTGTGGCATGAGAAAGATCTTGGCAGGATTGTAACAGTCTTGTTTAAGAATAACCAAAATGGTGAATGGGGCTGGATGTAATATCTGAATATTAATCTATAAAACGATAAAACCTTGAAAAAACTGTATTTACTTCTTCTGGTTGCACTATGTGGGGCGATGATCAGCCCCGCTGTGGCTAAGAAGAAAAACAAGAAGAAAGCTTCTACTGAAGCAACTACAAAGAAAGAGAAGAAGGAAACCAAGTACGACAAACTGTTTAAAGACAAGAAAGTCACCACGGCTAAAGGTTTCATTACTCTTCACAAGTTGGACAATAAAATTTACTTTGAATTGCCGATTAAGGTGATGAATCGGGATATTCTACTTGGTTCTACCATCGTGGAAACGACCGATAACCAGTTCGGCTGTGTAGGAGAGAAGTCAGGTGATCCTTTTCTGATTCGTTTTGTGCAACGCGACTCAACTATTACATTGCGTCGTGTACAGGCAGGTCAGTTCTCTGAAGATCGTGAAATCAAGAAGCGCTTGGTAAGCAGTACTATGCCGGCAATCGCTGAAACATTCGAGATCAAAGCATATAATAACGATAGCACGGCAGTGGTATTTGACATGACAGACTATCTGCTGAGTGACAAGAAGAATCTTTCTCCGTTCTCACCATATTCAATGATGGAGATGATGGGAGCCGATATTAGTAAGGATTTTGAGAAGGAAAGCTCATTTATTCAGGGAGTCAAAGGCTTTGAGGATAATGTGAGTATACGTTCTTTACTGACCTACAAAATCAGCGTGGGTATGAAGGGAAATTATGCAGTGAAGAAAATGCCGTTTACTGCGGTTATGAATCGTAGCTTCATTCTGTTGCCTGAACAACCGATGCGTCCCCGTTATGCTGATCCACGTATTGGTATTTTTGAACACTCTGTAGTAGAATTTGCTTCCGAAGGTCGTGGGTTGCGTACTCGTCACATTGCTCACAGATGGAATCTGGAGCCATCGGATTCGGCAGCCTATCTCCGTGGCGAACTGGTAGAACCAAAGAAACCTATTGTTTTCTACATTGATGATACTTTTCCGTTGAGTTGGAATAAATATATCCATAAAGGAGTTGAAGTATGGCAGAAAGCATTTGAGAAGATCGGTTTTAAGAATGCCATCATTGCAAAAGATTTCCCGAAAGATGATCCGAACTTCGATCCGGAGAATATCAAATATTCCTGTATACGTTATGCTCCGTCTACGGTGGCCAATGCGATGGGACCTTCTTGGATAGATCCGCGTTCCGGAGAAATCATTAATGCATCTGTTACGGTATTCCACAATATTGTGCAGTTGGTTCAGTACTGGCGCTTCTTGCAGACTGCCCCTGCTGATGAGGAAGTACGTGATGTTGTTTTGCGTGAAGACTTGCTGGGAGATTGTATCGCTTATGTGCTCTCGCATGAGGTAGGACACACATTGTCATTGATGCACAATATGGCAGGTTCTTCTTCTATCCCTGTGGAATCTTTGCGTGATCCGAAGTTTACTCAGGAGTTTGGTACGACTTACTCTATTATGGACTATGCCCGTAACAATTATATTGCTCAACCGGGTGATAAAGAGAGAGGCGTGCGTTTGACTCCTCCGGAACTGGGAGCGTATGATTATTACGCTATCGCCTGGTTGTATTCACCGATCTTTGAGGCTAAAACGGCAGAGGAAGAAATTCCTATCTTGGATAAATGGATCAGTGAGAAGTCTGGAGATGTTAAATATCGCTATGGTAAACAACAGTTCAGACGTCGTTTTGACCCAAGTTCAGTAGAGGAAGACTTGGGAGATGACCCGGTGAAAGCTTCTGAATATGGACGTCGCAACTTGCAATATCTGCTAAAGCATATCAATGATTGGGTAGCGGATAAGGATAAGGATTTTGAGTTCCGCACGGCTGTTTATGACGAAATTGTATATGCTTACGTACGTTATTTGACTTTCGTTTTGGGAGATATCGGTGGTATTTATCTGAACGAACGCTATGACGGTGATCAGCGTCCAAGCTTTAAAACTGTATCGAAGCAACAACAAAAAAAGGCTCTGAATTTCTTATTGAATGAACTGAAGGACCTTTCGTGGCTGGATGCACGTGAAACTCTGAAAGAATTCCCTATTCGTACTTCTGTGGCCATGCAGATGGAAGATGCAATTATTGATGGTATCTTGTCTCGTTGTGGTGCGGTGGCTATCTGTTCGGGTAAGGCGACATCAGCTCCTTATACCCAGAAAGAATATCTTGCCGATATAGAACGTTTTGTATGGGCTCCTACCCGTGCCGGAAGAACCTTGACAGAAACAGAAATGCGTTTGCAGATGAATTATCTGACGAAGCTGATTGAAGGTTCGGTTGCAGGGGTTGCAAAGAATGCTACCCGTAAAGGTATCGCAGATATGTATGCTCACATTGAAGTGCCCGAATGGCTGAAAGCTGCTTCGCGCGAACGTTTCGGAATCATCTCGGAGGAATTTATGGGATGTTTTAATAACAAGCCTCGTGAGATGCAGGCTGCCCGTTTGGAGGAAATCAGTGGATTTGATGATGATGTAGATCTGAAAGCACCGATCGAACCGATGGAACATATATACTACGGTGAGTTGAAGAAGGTTCGTAGTCTGGTTGCAGCGAGTGCTTCTACCGGTTCGGCTGATACACAACGCCACTACCGCTTATTGTTGTACAAAATTGACCAGGCATTAAAATGATAGGAAGTATGAGAAATAGATATAGTAAGATACTTTGTTTATTGCTTCTTTTTGCATGTTGCCTGCCACAGGAAGGAAATGCTTTCTGGCCTTTTAAAAAGAAGAAAAAAGAAGATAAGAAGGAAAATCTGACACCATATCAGAAGCTGTTCAAGAATAAGAAAGTTCAGACAGCACACGGGCTGATGACTATCCATAAGGTGGAAGGGAAAGTGTATGTGGAATTCCCGGTTGACATGTTGGGACGTGAGATGCTGTTTGCTTCTTCTATTGAAAATACGAGTGACGGTGGTGAAGGAGCTCCCGGACAGTTAGGGGGTACTGATGTACGTTTCCGTTTTGAGATGATCGATTCAACTCTTGTGGCACGTATGCCTTTATTGAGTAAGCCGGTAAATACCAGTGGTGATGCTTATATCGCACGTGCGTTGGACAATGCGCATAATCCGGGTATTTTCAAAAGCTTTAAGGTATTGGCTTGCACTCCGGATAGTTCTGCACTTGTGGTAGATATGAAGGGATTATTTTTGGAGGGATCTGCTTTTACCAAACCTTTCCCTTCGACATCGGCTAACGGATACTATGGATTCGTGTCGCGCGATCATTCTCTGCAATCGGATAAATCTGCTATTTTGGGTGTATCGGCTTCAGAAAATCATATAAGTGTACGTGAAGAGTTGTCATATACTGTCGACCATACGCTGATGGGAGCATACAACATGTACAAAGACGTACCGTTGACAGCGGTCGTCACTAAAATGCTTTGTATTCTGCCCGAGGAGCCGATGACTCCTCGCCTGGCTGACTCACGTTTGGGATTGACTACACAATTGAAAAGTGATTATTCTGGGGCAACTCAGGAAGTAAAGAGTATACGCTATGCAAAACGCTGGCGTATCGAGCCTTCCGACTCTGCTGCCTATCGCCGTGGCGAGCTGGTTCGGCCAGTCAAACAACTGGTGTTCTATATCGACAGTCTGATGCCTGTCAAATGGAATCCGTATATCAAGGCTGGTGCGGAATCATGGAATAAGGCATTTGAGAAGATCGGCTTTAAAGATGTTATTTGTGTGAAAGAATTCCCGAAGAATGACACATTGTTCAATGCAAACAGCTTTGACTGTATGACAATACGTTATTCGGCGTCTTGGCTGAATTCGGCACAGACAACGATACACTCAGACACACGTACCGGTGAAATATTGAACGCGTCTATTCTGATTAATGCAAATATGATCAGTGTTCAGTATGCTGACCGTATAGGGGCCACTGTTGCTATTGATCCTCGTGTGCGTACTACTGTTTTCCCGCAGGAGATACAGGGTGAGCTGATTCAGGCTGCTATTGCTCAGGCTGTAGGAACCGGACTGGGACTAACAATGAACTGGGGAGCTTCCTGTGCTTATCCGGTGGATTCGTTGCGTTCGGCAAGCTTTACTCAAAAGTATGGTCTAGCTTCTTCTGTTATGGGAGGCGTAATCATTAATGACGTAGCTACGGAGGAGGATGTTCGTAATGGAGTGTGTCTGGTTAATACAAAGCCTGGTCCATATGACGAACTGGTGATTAAATATTTATATCAGCCTATCTATGCTTCTTCATTGCAGGAAGAAAAAGAGACATTGGATAGCTGGATTCGTGAACATACGGGAGATCCATATTATGCTTATATACGTAATCAGTCACGTTTTGATTCTGATCCTCGTAATAGTCGCGGAAGTTTGGGAGATGACCATTTGAAATCATTCGACTATATGCTTCCCAATGTTCGTAAAGGATTTGAGAACTATTATAGTTGGTTTGCCAAGGAAGACCGTGATTTTTTAATGCGCAGACGTGTACACTCTGCCCTTAGTGAAAGACTGAGCGGGCGTATTTATGCAATACTGAGTTATATTGGCGGTATTTATTTGAATGATATTCGCGAGAAGGATGCGATACCAAGTTATTCAATGGTAGATCGTGAGAAACAGAAAGCAGCTTTGAGCAAGGCATTGGAACTGGCAAAGAATCTGGATTGGGTGGACGATACCGCTCATTTGAATGAATTTGAAATTTCAGATAAGAAGGCTGACCGTTTACGTTTGGATATCTTTAATGGTATTTTCGGACGTCTGCCTTATGTTGAGGTTTGTACAGAACGCTTCCCGGATGCAGCATATACTGCTTCGGAATATCTGGATGATATCTATGGAATAGTTTGGGAAGGTGTCTTGAAGCATCGTCCGTTGGAGAATTTCGATAGAGCACTGCAGACAGCGTTTCTGGAAAGTATTATTTCAACATCGACAGCAACTGCGCCTATTGGTAGTTTTAAAGCCTCAAAAACAGGATTTGCGGCTACCGGTAAACCGGAGATCAATCTGGCTGCTTTGAGAAATGGCGGAAAGGTGGATATGAAGATGTATTCATTGCAAAATGCAGAAGAAGTAGCAGGCTTCTCTTCAATTCCGCCGATCTATACCAACCAGACAAAAATAGCTGCTTACTATTTTGACTTGTTGATGCGTACGAAAGACATGCTCAAGAAAGCAATTTCGACGGCTCCTGAGGCAGATCGTTCTCATTATGACCTGTTGATCTACCGCATCAATAAAGCAACGGAAATTGAATAAATCTCTATTACATAAACTCTCTCTTAATTAATTTGTCTCTATGAAAACAATATTGTAAGAGATGTTTTTAAAGATTTCTTCTATGCAATATTGAGCATTTTTCACCCGGGTTTACATTGTCGAATGTAAATCCGGGTGAATCTTTTATAGGCGGATATCTTTTGGAAAGTACCATACAACTAGATTGTCCGAAAGAAAAATATCAGTCTTTCTGTATAGAACATTATTATTTAATTTGTATTTTTGGCGCAAAACTCCCGAAATGACTAACAATGAGATTTCCATAGAACAAATTAATAAGTTGGATGCGGCTGCTTTCCGACTGCTTTATAAGAACTATTATAAAGCATTGGTTTGCTATGCAATAACAATTGTCGGAGATTCAGAATCTGCAGAAGATATTGTCCAGGAGTTATTCTCCACTATTTGGGAGAAAAAGATGTTTTTCCGGTCTCTGGCTTCATTCAGGGTTTATCTGTATAACTCTGTCAGAAATGCTTCCTTGGATTATTTGAAACATAAGGATGTGGAAGGCAACTATCTTCAGAAGATGCTTGATAGTCATTCCACTACATTTAGGATGGAAGAGGAGGAAGAGGGCTTCTTTAGTGAAGAAGTCTATCGCCAGCTTCTTCAGACAATTGATGCGCTGCCGGATCGATGCAGGGAAGTTTTTTTGATGTATATGGAAGGCAAGAAGAACGAAGAAATTGCCACTGCACTCCATGTTTCTCTTGAAACTGTGAAGACTCAAAAGAAGAGAGCAATGTCCTTCCTTAGAAAAAAACTAGGCTCCTATCATTTTCTATTATTACAAATGTTATTTCTCTAAAAAGAAGTATAACACTCAATCTGCTTTACTTGTTAACACCTGTTTGCAATGAACAAAATGTTCGTTGTTTTTCTTGATTATTGTACAAAAAGAACGGTCTTCTAAGTAAATAAAGTATCTTTTGAATAAAAAAACTTCAGAATCCTGTCCCTCATTTTTTCTTCTTAGTCGTCTTTACTATAAATAACCTGAAATAATATGATAAAGCGTAAAAGAAGTATAAATTCTATTATCCATGATCAGTTGCTGGGATACGCTTCGGAAGAAGATAAAAAACAGTTGCAGTCATGGCTTGATAGTTCTCAAGAAAATAGAGAGAACTATGATCGTCTGATGCGTGAGGCTTGTTTGATTGACAGGTATAAACAGTTTGCCCAGGTAGATGAGGCACGTGCTTGGGAAAGGTTTCAGAAAAAGCATTTCTCTATTCGTTCTGCTCGTTGGATCAAAATAGGACGCTATGCTGCAATTTTCTTATTGCCGATAATTGGTTTTGCAATATGGTTTTGGACTTTGCGGCTGATGGATTCTCAGCCGGTGATTTCGGATGAAGTTCGTATTGCTATGATCCGGTCGGAGAAGATGGGTAAACAAAAGGCAACGCTGGTTTTGGCAAATGGACAGAAGATGGATTTAAAATCAGTGCCTGCTAAGCCGTTACAGGATTCGGTGGAACAGGTTCCTGTTGCTCAGCCGTCTGTCCCTAAGACTGATATGAATGAATCGGAAGAGGTTCCTGTTGTAGAAAATAATAAGTTGAGTACTTATGATGACAGTGAATTCTGGATGACGTTCGAAGACGGAACCAGAGTGCATCTGAATTATAATACGACGTTGAAATATCCACCACATTTTGGTACTACCACTCGCACGGTCTATTTGGATGGGGAGGCTTATTTTCAGGTAGCCAAGGATAGCAAGCGTCCTTTCCGTGTCATTACGGCGAATGGAGTGGTCAAGCAGTACGGGACAACTTTCAATGTAAATACACATGTGCCCGGAATAACGAAAGTAGTGCTGGTGAAAGGTTCTGTAAGTGTGCTTCCTAATCAGGGAGGGGAATATAAAATAAAACCGGGGGAATTGGCGGTTCTTCAGGCTGATACGCAAGATGTACAAATTAGCGTAGTGGATATCGAACCGTATATCGCATGGAACAGTGGACGCTTTGTTTTTGATAACTGTTCTTTGGAGAGTCTGATGAATGTAATATCACGTTGGTACAACAAAGATATCGTATTCGAATCGGAAGATACCAAGAAGATACGTTTTACAGGAGATATTGATCGCTACGGCTCAATAGAGCCCATATTGAAAGCGATACAGCGGGTGACTCATCTGGAAATGGAAATACAGGGGAAGACCATAATTATAAAGAAATAAACATATTAACTACTATTAAAAAAGGAGGACGACATGCAAAAAAAGAGAGCTCGAGAACGCATTATCATGTTTCTCTGTATTATTTCCTTGTTGTTTACACCGGTGTTGGCTGCATCGCAATCTAATGCAATGAGGGTATCCTTAGATCTTAAATCTGCAACAGTTAAAGAATTTTTTGATGCTGTAAAAGTACAGACTGGCCTGAACTTTATTTATAGTACGGAGCAAGTGAAGAATATGCCTCGTATCACTATTCAGAGCAATAGTCAGCCTATTAGTGAGGTGCTGAACAAAGTGCTGGCAAATACCGGATACAGTTATGAGATAGAAGGAAATATTGTAACCATTGTATATCAGCAACCTAAAGAGAATGTCCGCACGGCTACGGGCGTTGTGGTTGATGAGGGAGGGTTGCCCTTGCCGGGAGCTTATATAAAACTCTCTAAAACGGAACATTCGACGATAACTGATAATGAAGGTAAATTTTCTATTAATTTGTTCCATCAGAAAGAGCCTGTCCTGATTGTCTCGTATTTGGGAATGATTGTACAGGAAGTAAAAGTTGCCGGTACTAAACCTATGACAATCGTGATGAAATCGGATGTAAAGTCAATCGATGAAGTTGTAGTAACAGGTTATCAGGAGATTGACAGACGCAAGTTGGCAAGCTCTATATCCTCTATAAAGGGAGCTGATCTGATTGGTGGAGAGTATCTGTCTATCGACAAAATGCTGCAGGGACGCCTGCCGGGTGTTGCCGTGATGAATATGTCATCTACTCCGGGAGCTGCTCCTAAGATCAGAATCAGGGGATCTTCTTCTATTACAGGAAATAGAGAACCGGTATGGGTAGTCGATGGAATTATTCTGGAAGAACCTGTCAATATCTCTACAGAGGAGCTGAACAGTCCGGATAAGATAAATCTGATCGGAAATGCCATCGGTTCGGTCAATCCGGAAGATATTGAACGTGTGGATATTCTGAAAGATGCCAGTGCTACTGCTATCTATGGTATCAAAGCGGCCAATGGAGTTATTGTGGTCACTACCAAGCAAGGAAAAAGCCAGAAACCGAGTATCTCGTATACCGCTACATTGGGGATAACAGCTCCTCCTACTTACGATAAAATGTTTCGGATGAATTCTGCCGACAGAATTGATATGTCTATCGAAATGCAGGAGAGGGGATTATCTTTCGGAAGTTACAAACCTTCGGATATTGGCTATGAAGGGGCATTGCAACATCTGTGGAATAAGGATATTACCTATCAGGAATTCTTAAACCAGGTGAAGACCCTGAAAGGATTAAATACCGACTGGTATGACTTGCTGTTCCGTACAGCATTTACACATCAGCATTCGGTATCCATTACAGGTGGAAATGACCGGAGTAATTATTATATGTCCATGGGATATGCGAATAATAACAGTGTGACGATAGGGGAAGGGTTAGAGCGCTATAACGTACTGGCTAAAATAAATACCAGAATTAACCGGAATATACATTTGGGATTAAAGGTTAGCGGTTCGCTTTCCAAAGCCGAACATCCTCATACTTCCATTGATGTGTATGAGTATGCTTATAATACTTCACGGGCTATTCCACTTCGGACAGCTTCTAATGAGTTGTATTTCTATGCGAATGAGGCTGGACGTAACGGAGTATTGTCTTACAATATCATGAACGAACTGAATCATACAGGAAACAAGAATGATAATTCCGCTATAGATGTAGCTGTCAATCTGGATTGGAAGGTTGCTTCATGGATGAGGTTTTCATCCATATTAGGACTGTCCAGAAGCAACGTGACACAAGAAAACTGGGGTGATGAACAATCATATTATATTTCTTCTATGCGACAAAGTCCCTATGGGAAGATGTTGCCGAATCCCATTGAAGATTCCGAATTTGCAGAAAGATATTGTCTGCTTCCGTTTGGAGGAGAGTTGATGACGACCAATACACGTAATACTTCTTATACATGGAGAAATAACCTGTCATTGATGCAAAGTTTCGGAAAACATGAAGTTTCCGGAAGCATCGGACAAGAAGTCAGATCTTCAAAATATGACGGATTAAGCTCTACACAATATGGTTATTTGCCCGAAAGAGGTAAAAAGTTTGTTGATATTGACCCAACAGTCTGGAAAAGATACGGTGCTTTGGTAAAGAGTCATCCGGATGTGGTGACCGATACAAAGAATAATGTGATTTCATTATATGCTACGGCTGCTTATGTTTATGACAGTCGCTATATTCTGAACTTCAATATACGTACTGACGGTTCTAATAAGTTCGGCCAGAGCAAGAGCGTTCGTTTTCTGCCGATATGGTCAGTGTCTACACGATGGAATGTCATCAATGAGAAGTTTATGAAAAACGTCGACTTCCTGAATGATCTGGCAATTCGTGCCTCATACGGTATACAAGGTAACGTGCATCCGGATCAGACCCCTAACTTGATTGCTAGTTTGGGGACATTGGAATCAATGCCACAGGAGTATATTTCAACATTGTATAAGCTGCCGAATAATAAACTGAAGTGGGAAAAAACCAATTCGTATAATATTGCAATCGACTGGGCATTCTGGAATAACAGAATCTATGGATCGCTTGATGTATATTATAAAAAGGGAGTAGATCAGGTGGTTACGAAAAACGTAGCTCCTTCTACAGGTGCGTCAAGTGTCTCCATTAATGATGGTGATGTTGAGAATAAAGGTTGGGATTTGGCTGTTTCTTTTGTTCCAATTCAGACCCGGGACTGGATGTGGAGTTTATCATTCAATACAGGTAAAAACTACAATAAAGTGTTGAATGCCGGGAACTCAGCGATCACTTGGCAAGACTATATCGCAGGAACATTAGTGAGCAATGGCAATGCGATAAATAGTTTCTATTCTTATAAATTTGATAAACTGGATGATCAGGGTTTTCCTACATTTAAGGATATTAATGAGAAAGATGAAGAAGGAAATGCTGTGGTTCATTCTTTGCAGGAGATGTATGACCGTGCTTTTGTTCTTTCCGGAAAACGTGAACCCGATCTGACCGGTGGATTCTCTACTTATTTGAAATATAAGAATATTACATTTAATGCGTTGTTCTCATTCAGCTTTGGTAATAAAATGCGCTTGAACGATTTGTATGAGTCCTCCGGACAGCGGCTTCCTTATCCGGACCAGAATATGTCCAGTGAATTTGTGAATCGTTGGAGAGAGCCGGGTGATGAAGACAGAACCATTATACCGGTTTTATCGGATAAGAGTTTGCAGATCAACGATAAGGATGTGACCTATCGTATTGCGGATAATGGATGGGATATGTATAATAAGAGTGATATCCGTGTAGTTTCAGGCAGTTTCCTCAGATGCCGTTCGATGTCTATTCGCTATGATTTTAAACGTGAATGGTTGAAACCTGTCTATCTGAAAGGAGCAAGTGTCAGCTTTGATATGGGTAATGTATTTGTCATTAAAGATAAAGCGCTGAAGGGCAGAGACCCCGAACAGATTGGATTTGGTTCAAGAAGTGTACCACCGCAGCGTTCTTACTCACTTCGCTTTAATATTACTCTTTAATAATGAATGATGATGAAAAAGTATAATTTATATATCATATTGCTTATCTGCACATTATCGTCGTGCAGTGACTTTTTGGAAGAAAGTTCACAAGATTTGATGATACCCAGATCGGTGAAGGATTACAAGGAACTGTTCTTCGGTGAGGTAATGAAAACGAATGAAAAAGACATACCTCATCCTTATCTGGAATATATGACAGACGATGTGAAAGACCAATGTTACTATGGAACCAGACCACAAGTCATTTCTAATGATTTCAGAGAATATGTTTGGGCATATTATACGTGGCAGGGAAACCCGGAAGTGGGAATTTCAAATGAACTAACGCCGGATGTTGCATGGACAGTCTATTATCATAAGATATTGATGACTAATATCATACTGGACCAGCTTTATACCATGAACGGGACGGATATGGAGCGTCAGGATTTAGCAGGTGAAGCTTATTTTATGCGGGCTTTCTCGTATTTTATGCTTGCTAATTTGTATGGAAAGCCTTATCATCCTGCTACGGCAAATGAAGACTTATGTGTACCGCTCAATAAAGAAATCGGCTTATCAGATAAGATGATGAAGCGGGCCACGAATGCAGCTGTTTATGCCCAAATGGAAGAAGACATTAATAAGGCTATCCAGTGTTTTAAGACTATAGGAGGCGAGAAAACTATTTTCCGTCCTAACTTGCCGAGTGCTTATCTATTGGCATCACGTATTGCCCTTTTTCAGGAGAAATATGATGAGACCATTCTTTATTGTGACTCGGTCTTTAAGGTCGCGACTCAGCCACTTTACAAACTTCAGGAAAAAAAGGATCACTATTTCTTTTCTCTTGCTAACAAAGAAATCTTGTTATCCTACGGACTTACATCACTTGAGACGCATATGAAAGAAGATTTCAGGTATACGGGGAACTTGGTGGTTTCTGATGATTTGCTAGCGCTATATTCGGAAGATGATTTGCGTCTTACGAATTATTTCAAGAATACAATCGGCAACCAGACCAGACCTACTAACAAACAGTATAGTGTCTATACACCTATTAAGTGGACTAAAAATTCTGCTACAGTCTATGCCAATGCCTTACGTATTTCGGAAGCTTATCTGAATCGTGCTGAGGCTTTTGCTGAACTTGGCAATACGAACAAGGCTCTTGCTGACTTAAATGAGCTCCGTGAAAATCGTATGAAACCGGGAACTCCGCCGTTAGCTGTTGATGAAGACGGAATTGTAGCAACCGTACGTAAGGAACGTCGTAGAGAACTGGCGTTTGAAGGATTCCGCTGGTTTGATTTGCGCAGATATGGCTGCCCTCCTCTTACGCATACTTACAGTTCAAAGGAGAACGAGGGAGCAGGAGATGTCTTCGAACTGAAAGAGAAAGGCTCATACGTGTTGCCGATTCCTAAGAGCGAAAGAGAGAGAAATACGGAAATAGAAATATTCGACCGTCCGAATAGTGAACCTGTTAATAATTGATCGATTATGAAGAAACTTATATTATTAATTTGTATGTTGGCAGGTATGTCTTCTTGTTATCATGAAGATGCGTTAATCGTTCCTGAACAACCGGATAAATATAACATTCTGACAGATGACCCGTCAGATCCGACACAGCATTTTATATACCAGTTTTATCAGAAATATCAGACTGTGATTATAACCAATCCGACTGAGGCTGATTATAAATTCAACTTTACAGCGAATAACGGAATTAAAATAACTGCTCCCGAACAAAAGCAGGAGATTATTGATGAAGGGATTGAGTTTTTGCAAAAGGTATTATTGAATTTGTACTCGGATAGTTTTTTAAAGAAGAATTTACCTTTTTCTATATTGTTATCTGAAGAGGTCCGGATGGCCTCTTATGGTGAGACAACCATCATGAATTGCTTTGCTAGTAGCAGCTTTATAGCTTTAGGTAATGTATCATCTTCTTTGAAGACAATGACCGATGAGGAGTTTGTGAAAATCAGAGCAGATGTGAATGCCAGCTTTTGGGCAAAGTATATGTCGGAAGTCAGAGGATTGTTTACTATTTCAGATGCTTTTTATGAAGCTAGTGAAGAAGTTGAACCGAAATTGTACGACCCGAACTGGTATCGTTTTAAAGGAACGGACCCTAATGAAATCGATTTTTATAAGTATGGGGTGATTACTTATTCTGAGAATTCCTATATTGATGAAGATTGGCCGGATTTTAATTCCATTTATGCTCCTTTAAAGAGTGAAGACCTTGCGCAATGGATGAATTTCGTCTTTGAGAAAACTCCTGCCGAGATTCAGGAAATCTGCGATAAATATCCGGTAATGAAGAAGAAGTATGATGTGATTCGGGAAGCTATGCTTGAAAACGGATTCGATCTGTCTAAACTGGAACTATAGAACTTAAAAACAACATGATATGAACAAAATTTTCACCTTATTACTTGTAGGAGCATTAACTGCCGGAGCGGTAACTGCTAATGCCGAAAGTCAGATTTTTAAAAAGAAAAAGAAGAAAGCAAAAGCGGAAACAGAGCAGCCGGCGGCAAAAGATTCCACAAAGAGTAGTATGACCGAATACAAAAAACTACTGAAAGGAGCCAAGACGATTGATGGCATGTTTAAAGTACACATCGTTAAGGATAAGTATTATTTCGAAATTCCTAAAGACTTGATGGGACGCGATTTTATGATTGCGTCCAGAGTATCGAGTACCAGTAACAATAAAGATATAGCTGCCGGACAAATGCCACGCAATCCGGTACTGGTAACTTTCTCGGCAGATAAAAAGAAAATCTACATGCACAAAAAGATGGTGCGCAATTTGTGTGACACCACTTCCAATATGTATGCTGCTTTTCAGCGCAACTTCTCAGACCCTATTTGGGAAGCATATAAGATAGAAAGTCTTTCACCGGACTCTTCAGCATATGTCATCGATATGAGTTCGCTTTTCATAACGGATGTACCCGAATTCAGCCCATTTCGTTCGGAAAATATAATGGATGTATTGATGAAGAGAAAAGCACTGAAGGGAAGTCTTGCTTCTTCCAAATCGACTATTCTGGGAATGAAGTGTTTTCCGCTGAATATAAACATCAAGACGCTGATGAGTTATACTGTTGACGGAGGACCGTTCACTGTAACCATGACGCGTAATATTATTTTGCTGCCAGAGGAAATTATGCGTCCCCGTTATGGTGACTCGCGTATCGGTTATTTTGATGAAAGCAAGCGGTTTTATACTGAAAAGAAAGATGGTTTGCAAGAGCTTACTTACATCAACCGATGGGATTTGCAACCAAAACCAGAAGACTTGGAACGTTATAAGCAAGGTGAGTTGGTGGAACCTCAGAAGCCGATTGTATATTACGTTGATACTGCTATCCCCGACAAGTGGAGAGATTACATAAAGAAAGGAATAGAAGACTGGCAGGTTGCGTTTGAGGAAATAGGATTTAAGAATGCGATTGTAGCGAAAGACTATCCGAAGGATGATCCGAACTTTGATCCGGATGATATTCGTTATAGCTGCTACCGAATGATTACCACTCCGATACAAAATTCAATGGGACCTTCCTGTGCCGATCCTCGTTCGGGTGAAATCATTCAGGGCGACGTCTTGTTTTATTCAAATATCATTAAGTTGTTGCATAACTGGCGGTTTGTTCAGACTGCTACTGTTGACCCCAAAGTGCGCAAGGCTGTGTTTGATGACGAGACGATGGGAAGCTCGTTACGTTATGTAGCAGCGCATGAGATCGGACATACCCTGGGACTGATGCATAACTTTGGTGCATCTTATTCGTATCCGGTAGACTCGCTCCGTTCGGCCACTTTCACTCAGAAGTATGGTACCACTCCGTCCATCATGGACTATACGCGCTATAATTATGTAGCTCAGCCGGAAGACAAAGGAGTTGCTCTGACTCCTCCGCTTTTGGGTGTATATGATAAGTTTGCCATCAAATGGGGATATAAACCTATATTTGATGCGGCATCTCCTGAAGAGGAGAAAGCTACTTTGAACAAATGGATCAAAGAGAAAGAGAATGATCCGATGTACAAATACGGTCCGCAGCCTTTTATTAATGAGGTCGATCCTTCTTGTAAATCTGAGGATTTGGGTGATAATGCTGTGAAGGCAGGAAGATATGGCCTAAAGAATCTGAAACTTATCATGAAAAACCTGCCGGAATGGACCTATGAAGATGATCATCAATATGAACGCCTGACGGAATCATATCAGGAAGTGATTATGCAGATGCAACGCTACTTACTGCATGCCATGGTGTCCATCGGTGGAATTTACTTTGATGAGCCGAGACGGGACAGCGAAAAGCCTGTTATCCGTTTTGTGCCGAAAGCAGAACAGAAGGAGGCATTGAAGTTTATTATGGAAACTATGATGGAACTACCCGAATGGGTACTTGACAAGAAGGTGATTGAGTATACCGGTCCGACTTATTCGCCAAGTACTTTGCAGTCAATCATTATGAATCGTTTGTTCTTCACATACATTACATCCAGTCTTGTTTTGTACGAGGAGTTATATCCCAAACAGGCTTATACCTTTGCTGAGTATATGGATGATATTTATGATTTTGTGTGGAAGAAAACCATATCCGGTGCCCGGTTGAATATGTACGACCGTAACCTGCAAATTACTTATGTGGAAAAGTTGTTGAAAGAAGGAGGGATGCTGAAACAAAAATCTTCTCCATTCTCATTTAAAGACTTGAATGAAGTTGAGAAACAACTGCTTACGGATAATGTCGATTGGACGAAAGCCGGCTTTGAACTCAACCCGCTCGGAAGTGTGGATATGGTTAAGAATCCGGCTATTTATCAGAAGGTAATGGATAGCTATAGTTTGCTGCGAAGCAAAGTAAATACGGGTGATGCTACTACCCGGGCACATTATCAAAGTCTTGTTTTTAAAATAAAGCAAGCGTTAACGGAACAATAACTATCTCTCTTAGATACTTGGGGGCACCTCGTCGCAGTGATTGTGGCGGGGTGCTAATTTTATCCGGTCAATGGCTTTTTATTGCATCGCCAACTATCGCATTGCCAACGCCTTATTCTCCGCCTCTTCCATGATTTCCCTTTCCCCGGGACCTTTGTCATTGATACCGCAGAGATGAAGAATACCATGAATAATAACCCGGTGTAGTTCATCATCATAAGCTGCCCCGAATTGCTCGGCATTGGTGCGTATCGTATCCAGGCTGATAAACAGGTCGCCCGACAGACGATCACCTTCGCAATAATCGAAAGTAATGATATCCGTGTAATAATCGTGTTGCAGATATTGTCGGTTTACCTCTAGAATCTTTTCATCGGAGCAGAAGATATAAGCGATTTCACCGAGTCTTTTTCCATAAGAGGCAGCTACATTCTTTATCCATTCTGTTGTTTCCCGTTTTTTGATATCAGGCATCTTGACGCCTTCGGTTTGATAAGTTACAGCCATAATTGAGTCTATGATTTAAAAGAAAAATAAATAACTGATTAAGATGGCGGCTATAATACCGGAGAAGTCTGCAATCAAGCCGCAGGTGACTGCATTCCGGGTTTTACTGATTCCGACGCTGCCGAAGTAAACGGCAAGGATATAGAAAGTGGTGTCCGAAGCTCCGCGTACTACGCAACTCATTCGGCCTACAAACGAATCCGGTCCCATCTCTTTCATCGTGTCAATCATCAGCCCATTGGCACCGCTACCGCTGAGAGACTTCATCAGCGCTGTCGGCAATGCTCCCACAAAACTGGTATCCACTCCGCACAGATCGACTACATAACCAATGCCTCCCACAAGGAAATCCATCGCTCCCGCAGTACGGAATACGGCAATGCCTACAAGGAAGGCAACCAGATATGGAATGATTCGTACGGCTGTCGTGAAGCCTTCTTTGGCACCTTCTACAAAAGAATCATATACGTTAATCTTCTTCCGGACGCCTGTCAGAATAAACAGAATGATCACCCCGAACAGAAGAATATTTGCTATCAGCGTAGAGTAAGTACCCATTTCCTCACGCGAAATATTCAGAAACAGATAAATCAATCCGGAGAAGAAAAGGCAGATAACGCCCATCAATATCAGGATAGGCTTGTTGATCAGATTGATCTTCTGGGCGATACTGACGGCTATGACGCCGACCAGAGTCGAGATAAAAGTACTCAGCAGGATAGGGATAAACACATCCGTAGGTTGGGCAGCCCCCATCTGCGCACGGTATACCATGATACTGATCGGGATAATGATGAGCCCGGAGGTGTTGATTACTAGAAACATGATCATCGGATTGGAAGCCGTATCTTTCTTCGGGTTCAGTTCCTGCAGTTCTTTCATTGCTTTGAGCCCCAATGGGGTGGCAGCATTGTCGAGTCCGAGCATGTTGGCGGACATATTCATAAAGATGGAACCCAATACCGGATGCCCTTTGGGAATGTCCGGAAACAGGCGGCAGAGTACCGGACTCAGAAAGCGGGCGAGTGCATTGATCAGTCCGCTGTTCTCTCCGATTTTCATGATACCGAGCCAGAGGGCCAGTACTCCGGTCAGTCCCAGAGATATCTCGAAAGCGGTTTTCGAAGAGTCGAAAGTTGAGTTCATGATAGCTGTAAATATCCCCGTATCACCCAGAAAAATTACTTTTATCAGGGCGATAATGAAGGCGATAACGAAGAATGCTATCCAGATATAATTTAGAACCATAGTTGATTGCGTGTATATAGATGATGCAAAAGTAGTTATTACGTTTTAAATAAACTAATTGTTTTCGGGCAAAAGAGTAGAAGACCGAAACCGGTCTTGTGTACTTTTTCACTCTATTCTTCAATAGAATGATGCGTTATTTTTAAAAAAAGGGGTAAATACGGCACTTTTTAGGGATAATAGGCTTTTATGGTCATTAAATAACAGGGGGAAGCGGAAAGTAGCTAATTGTTATTGTGTTTATACACAGCCAAATGTAGGTTGCTATATTCTCAGAGTATTCTCATTGCGGTGAGAATACTTTGGGAATTGAATCTATCAGAAAGTTATGCTTATGATCAGGGGATGAAGTTACTTAAAGAAGGCTGAATGGCATCTTGTCATTGTATCAATTTTGAGATTTATTCTTCATTATTCCTCTTGGAAAAGAGAAATGGATAGTGGGCGGAGGTTTTTATTATTCTTTCTTATATCGAAAATGAATGGATTTCTCTATCTTTGTCTCCTACATTTCAAGAAGAAAATGGAACAAGAAGATTTTAACATACGCGAACATCAGCTGACTTCACGGGAGCGGGATTTTGAAAATGCGCTCCGTCCGTTAAGCTTTGAAGACTTTAGCGGGCAGGATAAGGTGGTGGAAAACCTTCGCATCTTTGTGAAGGCGGCACGTCTGCGTGGCGAAGCACTCGACCACGTTCTGCTGCACGGGCCTCCCGGATTGGGTAAAACAACGCTTTCCAATATTATAGCTAACGAATTGGGAGTAGGCTTTAAAGTAACTTCCGGTCCGGTGCTCGACAAACCGGGCGATCTGGCAGGAGTTTTGACCAGCCTCGAACCGAACGATGTGCTCTTTATCGATGAAATTCACCGTTTATCACCGGTGGTAGAGGAATATCTCTATTCGGCCATGGAAGATTACCGGATAGATATCATGATTGATAAGGGACCTTCGGCACGTAGCATTCAGATTGACCTGAATCCGTTTACGCTGGTCGGTGCAACTACCCGTAGCGGATTGCTGACGGCTCCACTTCGTGCCCGTTTTGGTATTAATCTGCATTTAGAGTACTATGACGATGATATTCTGAGTAATATCATCCGACGTTCAGCATCCATACTGGACGTGCCTTGTTCGGTGCGGGCGGCATCGGAGATTGCATCCCGAAGTCGTGGTACGCCCCGTATTGCCAATGCTTTGCTTCGTCGCGTACGCGATTTTGCACAGGTGAAAGGTTCCGGCTCTATCGATACGGAAATAGCTCAGTTTGCACTGGAAGCGTTGAATATCGACAAGTATGGTTTGGATGAGATAGACAACAAGATACTTTGTACCATCATAGACAAGTTTAAAGGCGGTCCTGTCGGTCTGACAACCATTGCTACCGCTTTGGGCGAAGATGCGGGCACTATTGAGGAAGTGTATGAACCTTTCCTGATCAAAGAAGGTTTTATGAAACGGACTCCTCGTGGACGTGAAGTGACGGAGCTTGCCTATAAGCATTTGGGAAGGAGCCTCTATAGCAGTCAGAAAACCTTGTTTAATGACTGATAGTTTGATCTGACGGCTGTCGGTATGGAGAGTGTTGGCGACAATTAAAAGCAGGCTTTTTGAGGAATGTTTAAACAGATAACTGATTTTATTGAATGATTGGAGTATGAAGCAGTGGAGTATCTTACTTGTATTTCTCTCTTTGAGTCTGTCATTATCAGCTCAACAAGGTTATGAGAAGGACGTATTTGTCTCTTCCACAGGAGATTCTTTGCCTTACCGGATGATTCGTCCCGAGTCAATGAAGGCGGGGAAGAAATATCCGCTGGTCCTGTTCCTGCATGGAGCCGGTGAGCGTGGAAATGACAATGAAAGACAACTGACGCATGGCGGACAGATGTTTCTGAATCCTGTCAACAGAGAGAAATATCCGGCTTTCGTACTTGTTCCTCAATGTCCGGCAGGTAGCTACTGGGCTTATACGGAACGTCCGAAATCACTGTTTCCGGCAGATATGCCTGCAGGACAGGAGATGAGTTCTCTTACCCGGACTCTCAAACAATTGCTGGATACTTATCTGGCCATGCCCGAAGTCGATAAAAAACGGATATATATTGTCGGATTGTCGATGGGAGCGATGGGGACGTATGATTTGGTGGTCCGTTATCCGGAGATTTTTGCGGCTGCCGTTCCCATTTGCGGATCGGTGAATCCGGATCGTTTGCCGGTTGCCAAAGAAGTGAAGTTCCGTATATTTCATGGGGATGCCGATGATGTGGTAACAGTTGAAGGGTCGCGTGAAGCGTACAAAGCACTGAAAGCTGCTGGAGCAAAGGTGGAATATATCGAATTCCCCGGTTGCAATCATGGCAGCTGGAATCCTGCATTTAATTATCCGGGTTTCATGGAGTGGCTGTTCAAACAAAAGAAATAATATTATTCATTGATAATAAAGAGATCTAAATAAACATGGCAGAACTAAAGTCATTGGCAAAGGACACTGCGATTTATGGTGCCAGCAGTATTATTGGTAAGTTTCTGAACTATTTTCTGGTACCGATTTATACTTTTTCACTTCCTGCTGCTTCCGGAGGATATGGAGTGATCACCAAGATGTATGCTATTGTGGCGTTATTGCTCGTAGTGCTAACCTTCGGAATGGAAACCGGCTTTTTCCGTTTTGCCAATAAAGGAGATGACGACCCGAAGAAGGTATATTCTGTTTCGTTATTGATGGTAGGGAGCGTATCGCTCCTGTTTTTGCTGTTGTGTCTGGTCTTCCTCAATCCTATTGCAGGGCTGATGGGGTATAGTGAACATCCATGGTATCTGGGCATGATGCTGATTGTACTGGCTATGGATGCCATTCAGGCTATTCCGTTTGCTTATCTTCGTTATAAGAAACGTCCTATTAAGTTTGCCGGACTGAAACTCTTATTTATATTAGTCAGTATCTTGCTGAATATCCTTTATTTTGTTGTCATGAAAGGCGATGACGTAGGGGTAGCCTTTCTTATTAATCTGATCTGTTCTTTTGTTGTAATGCTCGGGCTGATACCTGAATTCCGTGAATTCCGCTATTGTCCCGACCGTTTGCTGATGAAGCGGATGTTATATTATTCATTCCCTATTTTGATATTAGGAGTGGCAGGCATTGTGAATCAGGTTGGAGACAAGATTATTTTTCCTTTTGTCTACCCCGATAAGGTGGAAGCGGATGTACAGTTGGGTATTTACAGTGCAGCTACTAAAATAGCCATGATAATGGCAATGATCACGCAGGCTTTCCGCTTCGCATACGAGCCTTTTGTCTTTGGCAAAAGTAAGGATAAGGATAATAAACGAATCTATGCGCAGGCAATGAAGTTCTTTATCATCTTTACGCTGCTGGCATTCCTGGCAGTCATGTTTTATCTGGACATTTTACGTTATATCATAGCAGAAGACTATTGGGAGGGACTCAAGGTAGTTCCCATCGTGATGATTGCAGAGATGTTTATGGGGATTTATTTTAATCTCTCGTTTTGGTATAAACTGACGGATGATACCAGATGGGGGGCATATTTCTCCATTATAGCCTGTCTGACTGTTGTTCTGATGAATATCTTCCTGATTCCTGTATATGGGTATGTAGCTTGCGCATGGGCGGGTTTTACCGGATATGCCATAGCTATGTTGCTTTCTTATTTTGTCGGTCAGAAGAAATATCCTATCGCTTATGATTTGCGTGGAATAGGTTGTTATGTAGGCTTAGCTATTATTCTGTATCTGATTGGTGAATGGACGCCGATTCATAATACAGTCTTGCTTCTTGCATTCCGCACAGTCCTTCTGCTACTATTTATTGCTTATATTATCAAACGGGACCTGCCTCTGAGTCAGATTCCTGTTATTAACCGGATTATAAAAAAGAAATGACTATGAAGACAGATGAACGGAATAAGTTTGCGATCAAGTCGTTCCTGGGTGAATACCTGGACTTGAAAAAGGATAAAGACAATGAAATGGAAACCGTTGACTCTATCCGAAAAGGAGTAGAATTCAAAGGAGCCAATTTGTGGATTCTTATTTTTGCCATCTTTATGGCTTCACTGGGCTTGAATGTCAACTCTACGGCAGTGATTATCGGTGCCATGTTGATTTCACCGTTGATGGGTCCTATCATGGGTGTCGGACTTTCTGTCGGTTTGAATGATTTCGAGCTGATGAAACGTTCTTTGAAGAGCTTCCTCATCACGACTGCTTTCAGTGTGACGACGGCAACCATCTTTTTCCTTTTCACTCCTATTGCCGAAGCACAATCGGAGCTGTTGGCGCGTACTTCGCCTACGATTTATGACGTATTCATCGCACTTTTCGGTGGTTTGGCGGGAGTTGTCGCCCTATCTACCAAAGAGAAGGGAAATGTGATTCCGGGAGTTGCCATTGCTACGGCCTTGATGCCTCCGCTTTGTACGGCAGGTTACGGTCTGGCATCGGGCAATCTGGTCTATTTTCTGGGTGCTTTTTATCTTTACTTTATCAACTCTGTATTTATCAGTCTGGCTACCTTCATCGGTGTGCGGGTGATGCACTTCCAGCGTAAGGAATTTGTGGATAAGGCACGCGAGAAGATGGTGCGTAAATACATCATTCTGATTGTTGTGCTGACAATGTGTCCGGCTGTTTATCTGACGTTTGGCATCATTAAAAGTACTTTTTATGAGACGGCAGCCAATCGGTTTATCAATGAGCAGTTGAACTTTGAGAATACGCAGGTACTTGATAAGAAGATCAGTTATGAGCATAAAGACATCCGCGTGGTTCTGATCGGTCCCGAAGTTCCGGATGCTTCGATATCCATTGCCCGTAGCAAACTGAAAGAATACAAGCTGGAAGAAACAAAGCTGACTGTACTGCAAGGGATGAATAATGAAGCGGTAGATGTCTCTTCCATTCGTGCCATGGTAATGGAGGACTTTTATAAAAACAGCGAACAACGCCTGCAGGAACAGCAGAAAAAGATTACCCGACTGGAAGAAAACCTCGCTCAATATAAAGAGTACGATACGATGGGACGTACTTTAGTGCCCGAATTGAAGGTGCTTTATCCTTCTATCACTTCGCTTTCTATCGCTCACTCGCTGGAAACACGGGTAGACTCGATGAAAACGGATACAGTGACACTGGCTGTTTTGAAATTTGGCAAACATCCGTCAGTTGCCGAGAAGGAGAAAATCAGCGCATGGCTGAAAGCACGGGTGGGAGCGAAGAAGTTGAGGCTCATTACCGAATAATGACCCTCGGATTGATCATAGAATATATAAATCTAAAAATAATAGCATGAAACTCAGACTAACCGCAATGATTCTCCTCTCCCTTTGCCTGTCACAGGCATTTGCTGACGAGGGAATGTGGCTATTGGGGAACCTTCGCAAGAACAAACAGGCGGAACGGGTGATGAAGGAACTCGGTTTGCAGATGCCTGTAAATAAACTGTATAATCCGAAGAAACCGGCTTTGGCAAATGCCGTTGTCAGTTTCGGTGGATTCTGTTCGGGAGTGGTGGTTTCCGAAGATGGTCTGGTATTTACCAATCATCACTGTGGTTTCAGCAGTATCCAGCAGCATTCTTCCGTAGAACATGATTATCTGAAGGATGGTTTTGTAGCCCGCAACCTTGGTGAAGAACTGCCGAATCCCGAATTATATGTCCGTTTCCTTCTTCGTACGGAGGATGTGACCAAGCGTGTGCTCTCGGCTGCCAAACATGCTCATACGGAAAGTGAACGTCGCGTAGTTGTCGACTCTGTCATGAATGTAATCGGCATGGAGGTATCAGAGAAGGATTCTACGCTGACGGGAATTGTCGATGCGTATTACGCCGGAAACGAGTTCTGGCTTTCTGTCTACCGTGATTTTAATGATGTCCGGTTGGTTTTTGCTCCTCCTTCTTCAGTCGGCAAGTTCGGGTGGGACACGGACAACTGGATGTGGCCTCGCCATACAGGTGACTTCAGCGTTTTCCGTATTTATGCCAACAAACAGAACGGACCGGCGGATTATTCACCTGAGAACGTCCCTTATCATCCGGAATACGTAGCTCCTATTTCATTGGATGGATATAAAGAAGGCTCTTTCTGTATGACTCTCGGCTATCCGGGCAGTACGGAGCGCTATCTCTCTTCGTATGGGATCGAAGAAATGATGAACGGCATTAATCAGGCAATGATCGATGTGCGCGGGGTAAAACAGGCTATTTGGAAGCGGGAAATGGATCGCCATCCGGATATCCGTATCAAGTATGCTTCTAAATACGATGAAAGTTCCAACTACTGGAAAAACAGCATAGGAATGAATAAAGCCATCCGGCACCTGAAAGTGCTGGAAAAGAAGCGCGCAGCAGAAGCAGCCCTCCGGGACTGGATTCAGTCTCATCCGGAAGAAAGGGAGAAACTGATTCGTCTGTTCTCTTCTCTGGAACTGAATTATAATAATCGTAGGGAAACAAACCGTGCCCTTGCTTATTTCGGGGAGTCGTTCATTAATGGTCCCGAATTGGTTCAATTGGCACTCGAAATACTGAATTTCGATTTTGAGGCCGAAGAGAAGTTGGTCGTTACCCGCATGAAAAAGTTACTGGAGAAATACGATAACCTGAATCTGTCTATTGATAAGGAAGTATTTGCGGCCATGCTCAAAGAATACCGGTCCAAAGTGGATAAGAAATACCTTCCGGCGATGTATCTGCAAATAGACACCTTGTATAACGGAAATGTCCAGACTTATGTAGACTCTTTGTATGCTACCTCTCAAATCACTTCTCCGAAGGGTCTGAAGCGCTTCCTTGAACGTGACACGACCTATAATCTCATCGAGGACCCTGCCATTTCTTTAAGCCTCGACCTGATAGTGAAATACTATGAGATGAATCAGAGCGTCTCGGAGGCTTCCGAACAAATAGAGCAGGATGAACGCCTGTTCAATGCCGCTATGCGTCGTATGTATGCCGACCGTAACTTCTATCCTGATGCTAATTCCACCATGCGCCTTAGTTTTGGTACAGTCTGCGGATATTCTCCTTTTGACGGGGCTACCTTCAGTTATTATACGACAGTAAAAGGCATTTTCGAGAAAGTAAAGGAACACGCAGGCGATATTGACTTTGCTGTTCAACCGGATCTTCTGGCTTTACTCTCTTCCGGTGATTTCGGCAGATATGCCGATGAAAAGGGAGATATGAACGTTTGTTTTATCTCGAATAATGATATTACGGGAGGAAACTCCGGCAGTGCCATGTTCAATGCGAAAGGGGAATTGCTTGGTCTTGCTTTTGACGGTAATTGGGAAGCGATGAGCAGTGATATCGTATTTGAACCGGACTTGCAGCGTTGTATCGGAGTAGACGTCCGCTATATGCTTTTCATTATGGAAAAGTATGGAAAGGCTGCCAATCTTATTGAAGAACTGAAATTAACCCGCTGAAACGGAAAACAATCTTATAAGAAGGCTGCTCTTATCGTTTCAGTATAATTACCATTACAGCAACGATAATCAGTGCAATGCCTACGCCAATACTTGTGGTGAATGCTTCTCCAAAGAGGAAGATGCCTACACATACGGCAGTTACCGGTTCCATAGCTCCCAATACAGAGGTGAGTGTGGAGCCGATGCTTTTTACTGCTCTGACCAGTGCAAGATTAGAAACGACGGTCGGGATCAATGCCAGCAAGATTAGATTTCCGGCAGTATGCCATTCTCTGATAGGCTGAAGATGGCTGATACTGCTGGTTCCGATAAAGAGAAAGATTCCTCCGAAAAGAAAGACATAGAAAGTGAGCAGTAATCCTTTCATCCGGCCGATCTTTAACTGGCTCATTGTGACAAGGTACAGTGCATATCCCAATGCTGATAAAAGAACGATGAAAAGGCCGAAAAATGAGAAACTTCCTGTCTCTGTATTTCCACCGGATAAGAAGTAGACACCTATCACGGCAGAGGCGATGGCGGCTATCCGCCAACCGGACTTTTTTTCTTTGAAGAATAGCATCATGACCAGGGTAGTCAGTACCGGATACATGAAGTGAATGGTGGTGGCTACACCGCTTGCCATAAACTTATATCCCCAGAACAGGAAGACGGCAGACATCAGATAAAGTATCGCAAGCAGGAGCAGGGAAGGAATGTCCCGTCTGCTGATTCGAAAGGATTGCCCGTTGATCAGTAGAATCCCGCCTAATGCCATACACGCAAACAGGAAGCGATAGAAGAGTATCGATTCGAATTGCATGCCCGCCTGCATGGCAGGAATGGTGAATAGGGGGATAAGCCCAAAAGAGGCCGACGAAAGCAGACCGTACAGGAAACCGTTGACTTTATTCATAGTTAAGTATATATTCGGAGTGCAAAGATACTCATAATAGATAAGATGATATTATGTTTGAATTATAAAATAGAGATTACGTCCGAAACGTATGAAGCTGTCTCTGTTTTCTTGTTGAGTATATCGAATTTTTCGCTAAAACATGTGTTTAGGGTTGAAATAAACAGATATTGCTAAATTATGAACAGATATTTTCTCTGGTAGTGTTTCTTTTTTCTGACCTTTGGTGTGTCCAGAGTACAAACCTGTAAATATTTGAATTGACAACAAAACTATGATACATATGAAAAACAGATTAGTTGGCTTATTAGTGTTCGCGTTGGTTGCTTTTAACTTATATGCGCAGTCTGATCAAAGTAAAAAGGGACTTCTTACTTTTACCGGTACGCGTATTATTTCCTTTGATCCAATGCGGGAAATGCCTAAGATGGCTTGGTATAGTGAAAATCAAGATATTCGGGTAGATGAAGAAGTGCTCTTTAATAATCAGTCGTCATTGTTGATTCCGTCTGTACGGGGAAAGAAAACAGAAGCTTATTTCGGCATGAATAACCGCGATATTACAGGTAAGACGATTGTGTTTAAAGGCAAATACAAATATCAGCAGGCAAATAATGCCAAAGTGAGTTTCGCAATTAAACTGGATACCCACCTTCAAAGAATAGACGAGAAGGCTATTGGTTTGGAATGTAACGGCAGTCAGGGCTGGAAAGACTTTTGTGTGGAAATGCCGTTTACACGTTCCAAGAAATTTTTCTTTCGAATACTCTGTGACGGGGAGGCCAGGCTTTGGGTGAACGACTGCCAGGTGCTGATAGATGGACAGTCACTTGATTTAATTAAGAATCCGGATGTTGAAGTGGACAAGGATCTGGAGTTCGCAGGAAATTCAGGAATATCGCTTGGAGACGTTGACGGGCAAACATTGGAAAATCTTGTGGTTTTGGGCAAGGTTTGGGGATTTCTTAAGTATTTTCATCCGCAGGTTGTGGTTGGAAAGTATAACTGGGATTTTGAATTGTTCAGAGTGATGCCCGGGATAGCAGCTGCGAAGAGCAAAAAGGAAAGGAACTCACTGTTAAACGAATGGATAGATAAGTACGGTAAAATCACGGAAACCGAGGAGTATGTAATCGGAGATTCGGCCCAATATCATCGTTTTGCACAGCTTGGCTGGCTGGAAGATCCGAATGTCTTCGATAAGAAACTGTCTGAAAAACTAGTGAGAATCAAGAATGCCAAACGTAATAGTGTATTGAACTACTATCTTCCGATATTAACCGGAAAGGAGGAGGTGGAATTTGCCAGAGACAAACCTTATCCTTCAATCGATTGGGAAGATCAGGGATATCGTATTCTTACGGTTTATAGATTGTGGAATGCCATCGAACATGGATATCCTTACGCCAACCTTACAGACCATAGATGGAGTACTCTGCTGGCGCAATATCTGCCTGAATTTATTTATGCCTCTTCGGAAAAAAATTTGGACCATTCTATACGAAAACTGGCTGCTGAAATCAATGATTCACATGGAGGGCTTGAATTTCCGAATCATGCTCCCCGATTGTATGGTCTTCCATTGGGATTGACTCAGACAACGGACGGTAAGCTTGTAGTAGAATCAACTGCATTAAAGCAGATTGAGCGTGGATCGGTCATACTGGCTGTAAATGATAAACCGATTGCGGAAATAATCGACAATTACCGTTCTATATTGCCTTCTTCAAATGAGCATGGTTTACTGAGGAATGTCGCATTCAGACTATTTGTTACATCGGAGAATGAAATGAAAGTCACAGTGGAGAATCAAGGGCAGTCCTATGAATATGCGATACCCATGCAGTCTTTTGAAAGGGCATCTTTTAAAGGTCGGAAGAGTCCGTCAGATTACGGACTGGATGCCAGAAAGATTCTTTATGTAGATGCAGGTATAATAGGGCTCCCGGAACTGGATCAGATGATGAAAACAAATTTGAATGCCAAAGGAATGATATTGGATATGCGTAAGTATCCGAGATGGGACATTATGGAAGTACTTGGAAAATACCTTTATCCTCAACCAACTACATTTATGTGGTATTCCATTAATTCGAAGAAATTTCCGGGTAACTTTGGTCTTGATATAATTGGAAAAATTGGTTTTAAAGAAAATCCTGATTATTTCAAAGGTAAGATTGCTATTCTTGTAAATGAGATGACTCAGAGTTTTGGAGAGCTAATGTCTGTCGCTTATAGAGTGGCACCAAAAAGTGCGGTTATCGGTACGCAAACTGCCGGTGCGAACGGTCATGTCGGATATTTATATTTGCCTCGGGGAATTAAATTCACCTATACAATGGCGGGAGCATTCTATCCTGAATGGAAATTAAATCAACGGGATGGAGTGACTATTGATATTCCGGTGGAACAGACTGTAGAAGATATAGCTGCAGGAGAAGATATGTGGATTAGAAAAGCGATTGAATATATTGAGAGTAAACGGTAAGGTTGCACCCTGATTAAAGGGATATTCAGCCCGTCGATATAATTCGATTTGAATATATTGACGGGCTGAATTATACTATTAGCAAGCTGAACTTATTTCTTTATCGGTCTGCTTGGAATCTTTTCAAAGATAGATCTAATCCGTTCCATATCAAATTTAGGCTGCCGGTCGTAAGTGTAGATACCGTTTTTCTCTTGTTCGATATCTGAAAACTGTGTATAGCAGAATCCGCTGATGATTCCGGAGGATTGAATCGCATTGATGAGTTTTTCGATGCGTTCGAAGAGGGCATCTTCGTTGGTAAATGTTCCTCCATGTCCCCATGTGTCTTCCTTGGTTCTGGATGTCTCCCATACAATACCGCCGAATTCACCGATGATAAAAGGTTGGTTGGCATAAGCTGCCTGGTTCTTGTCCGGCTTTAAGCTTAGTGCGAAACGTGTTGCATCCGGTTCGTAAGTACTGATGCTCCAGATATCTGTCAGGAAATGGAATCCACTGCCGGTAAGGTCGTTGAACGGGCGACTGGGATCGATTGCTTTTGTCAGTTTTTGCAGGTCAAATACCAAGCGTGCAAATGTACCGGATGTAACATTGCTCAATGGTACGGTAAGAGGTGCCCATGTGATGATAGAAGGGTGATTACGGTCTCGTTCGAGTATCTCTATCCATTCACTGAGAAGATTTCTTGATGCGATCTCGTCATCGGGATTCATTCCCCAGTTAGGAGACTCTCCCCAAGTGATAAATCCCAGCTTATCTGCCCAGTAATGGAATCGTTCTTCAAAAAACTTTTGATGAAGCCGTGCCCCGTTGAAGCCGGCTTTCTTACTTAGTAAAATATCATTTTTAAGGGCTTCATCGGTAGGTGCAGTCCAGATTCCATCAGGATAATACCCCTGATTCATAACCAGACGCTGGAAATAAGGCTCGTTATTCAAGTAAAATTTGCTATTGGCTATATGCACTTTGCGCATACCTACATATGATTTTACCTCATCGATGATCTGCCCTTTGGCATCTTTGACGCAGTAACTGATATCGTAAAGGTGGGGAGTTTCGGGGCTCCAGGGCTTGATATTCTTTATCGGTAAGATCAGGTTACTGCCATTGGCACATTTTGATGTCATTTGAGCGATTTTTTTCTCGCTGTCATAGATCGTAACTTCCAGTGTCTGGTCATTGGATATCTGATAGAATTCCGGAGTAATGATCAATTGATTATTGTCGATATCTGGATAGGTATTTGCCGATTTCAGTCCACAGGGAGAGAGCGCTTCCATCCACACCGTTTGCCAGATACCTGTGACACGGGTATAAAAACAGGCAAAGGAGTTCTTCTCCGGAGACTGTTTGCCGCATGCCTGACGGCCCGATTTTGCATCATCGGACACGGATACTACCAGATTGTGACTATTCCCGGGTTTGGCTATGCGGCTGATATCTATTACAAAAGGAGAGCTCCCGCCGTTATGAAAACCGACAAGGCGTCCGTCTATATAAATCTCTGCTAAATAGTCGACAGCGCCGAAATGGAGTAAAATCTTCTTGTTGCTCCAGTCAGCAGGTATCGGCAGAGAACGTTGATACCACATTTTTTTTATAAAGTCCGTGTGATTAACTCCGGATAGTTTGCTTTCCGGGCAGAAAGGAACCGTAATTGTTTTGCTAAGCTCCTTTGCAGTAGGTAAGTTACGCTTTTTCCCGGAATCATCAAGATCGAATTCATATGTCCACGTACCATTTAAATTAACCCAGGTAGTTCTTTCAAATTGTGGGCGGGGATATTCCGGCCGGGGAATATCATTGGTTGCGTTTGCTGCAAAAGAGAGTAGTAAACCAACTAGCATCAGATGTGCTTTTCTCATGTTTTGTAATTTTTGTTATTGTATAATTTAAGTGCCTTAGCTGATTGTAAAAATAGAGATTTAAAAGAAGAAAAGGTGTAAACGATTGTTCAAATTAGGAAATAATCTGATCATAGTGAAGATTATTCGGTTATATTTGATAAATGTGTATAATAATGTCACAAATTTATGGTATGAAATAGGTAAAAGCCGCTACATTTGTAATCGAATGAATTTTAGGAAAATATTATAGAAGAACATTTAAACTAAATAACTCAATCAATTATTATGAAACTACGAATCATGCGAAGTGCATGGATTGCACTTTTGTTTATGTCTTTATCTGTAACAGCACAAACCACGGATAAGCCGGAGTGGAGCAATGAGCAGGTCTCGGGAGTCAATAAGGAAGAAGCAGTTCAGATTGCTATTCCTTTTACCGATGAACAACAAGCAATGAATCTGACTATTGAAGAGTCACCTTATTACAAAACGCTGAATGGAATATGGAAATTTCACTGGGTGGCTGATCCGAAAGACCGACCACAGGATTTCTGTAAACCGGAATATGATGTAAGCCAATGGGATAATATTAAAGTCCCTGCAACTTGGCAGATAGAGGCCGTAAGACATAATAAAAACTGGGATAAGCCCTTATATTGCAATGTGATTTATCCTTTTTGTGAGTGGGATTGGAAAAAGATTCAGTGGCCTAATGTAATTCAACCTCGTCCGTCTAACTATACTTTTGCGACGATGCCTAATCCTGTCGGTAGTTATCGCAGGGAGTTTATATTGCCTGATTCATGGAAAGGACGTGACATCTTTATTCGTTTTAATGGGGTAGAAGCCGGTTTTTATATTTGGGTGAATGGTAAAAAGGTCGGCTATTCGGAGGACAGCTACCTGCCTGCCGAATTTAATCTGACTCCTTATCTGAAAGCTGGAAAGAATGTTCTTGCTGTCGAGGTGTATCGCTTTACAGATGGTAGCTTTCTGGAGTGTCAGGATTTCTGGCGTTTCAGCGGTATATTCAGAGATGTATTTCTGTGGTCGGCTCCTAAAACGCAAATCAGAGACTTCTTCTTCCGTACGGATTTAGACAAGGAGTATAAAAATGCATCCGTCTCTCTGGATATAGATATTACAGGTAAAAGAAGTAATAACGAGATTCAAGTGAAGGTGACGGATCAGAATGGTAAAGAGATTGCTACCCAAAATGCGCGTGCTGTAACGGGAACGAATAAACTTCAGTTTGAGGTTGTGAATCCTTTGAAATGGACGGCAGAAACGCCCAACCTTTATAATCTCACTATTCTTTTGAAGCAAAAAGGGAAAACTGTAGATATTCGTAGTGTCAAGGTCGGTTTTCGTAAGATTGAACTAGCGCAAGATGGTCGGCTGTTGATTAATGGAAAATCAACTTTGTTTAAGGGAGTTGACAGACACGACCATAGTTCGGAGAATGGTCGTACGGTATCTAAAGAAGAAATGGAAAAAGATGTGCAGTTGATGAAGTCATTGAATATTAATGCCGTACGTACTTCTCATTATCCTAATAATCCTTATTTCTATGATTTATGTGACAGATATGGTATATATGTTCTTTCCGAAGCCAATGTAGAATGCCATGGTCTTATGGCATTGTCCTCTGAACCTTCATGGGTGAAAGCATTTACGGAACGCAGTGAGAATATGGTGCGACGCTATAAAAATCATACTTCTATAGTCATGTGGTCGTTGGGCAACGAATCCGGTAATGGCATTAACTTTAAATCTGCTGCAGAGGCTGTTAAGAAGCTCGATGATACCCGTCCTACGCACTATGAAGGTAATAGCTCTTATTGCGATGTAACCAGTTCTATGTACCCCGATGTGCAATGGCTGGAAAGCGTAGGGAAGGAGCGTTTACAGAAATTCCAGAACGGAGAAACGGTCAAACCTCATGTGGTTTGTGAATATGCTCATGCGATGGGTAATTCAATCGGGAATTTCAAGGAATACTGGGAAACTTACGAGCGTTATCCTGCACTTGTCGGTGGCTTTATCTGGGACTGGGTAGATCAAAGTATTAAGATGCCTGCTCCGGATGGTTCCGGTTATTATATGGCCTTCGGAGGAGATTTTGGAGATACACCGAATGACGGTAATTTTTGCACGAATGGCGTAATCTTTTCCGATCGTACATACTCTGCCAAGGCATACGAGGTGAAAAAAATACATCAGCCTGTATGGGTTGAGGCTATGGGAAATGGGACGTATAAACTGACTAATAAGAGATTTCATGCAGGGTTGGATGACTTATATGGAAGGTATGAGATTGAAGAGGATGGAAAAGTTGTATTCTCGGCTAATCTGGAAGAATTGTCCTTGAACGCACAGGACAGTAAGGTCATTACTATAGCTGATAATCAGATCAATAAAATTCCGGGAGCCGAATACTTTATAAAGTTCCGCTTCTGTCAAAAGCAAGATACTGAATGGGAAAAGGCTGGATATGAGGTAGCATCAGAGCAATTCAAACTTTCTGATAGTGCGAAGCCTGTATTTAAAGCAGGAGAAGGTAGTATTGATCTGATAGAGACTGATGATGCATATTTGGTAAAAGGCTCGCAGTTTGAAGCGTCTTTTTCAAAGCAGCAGGGAACGATCTCTTCTTATACATTAAATGAAGTGCCCATGATTAGCAAAGGGTTGGAATTGAATGCTTTCCGTGCTCCTACTGATAATGATAAGCAAGTGGATGGTGACTGGTATCAGAAAGGCTTGTATCAGATGACTCTTGAACCTGGACATTGGAATGTGCGGAAAGAAGATAATAAGGTAACTTTGCAGATAGAGAATCTATATCGGGGAAAAACGGGTTTTGATTATCGAACTAATATAGAATATACGGTGGCTGCCGATGGTTCTATTTTGGTTAATAGCACTATTATTCCTTCAACAAAAGGTGTAATTATTCCCCGTATTGGTTATCGTATGGAACTTCCGGAAGGCTTTGAACGCATGCGTTGGTATGGTCGCGGACCGTTGGAAAACTATGTTGACCGAAAAGATGCCACTTACGTAGGCGTGTATGATGAGTTAGTATCTGATCAATGGGTGAACTATGTCAGAGCACAGGAAATGGGTAATCGCGAGGATCTGCGTTGGATTTCAATAACCAATCCTGATGGAATAGGCTTTGTCTTTATTGCAGGTGATAAGATGTCTGCTTCTGCTTTGCATGCAACAGCGCAGGATATGGTTGACCCTGCCAATCATCGTAGGTTGCTTCATAAGTATGAAGTACCGATGCGTAAAGAAACTGTTCTTTGTCTGGATGCTAATCAGCGTCCGCTTGGTAATGCCAGTTGTGGTCCTGGCCCGATGCAAAAGTATGAACTTCGTTCCCAGCCTACTGTTTTCAGTTTTATCATACTACCTTTGGAGAGAAGTTATTCGACAGAAGAACTTATAAAGAAGGCACGCGTACAGATGCCCGTATGTATGCCTGTATTGATAGAAAGAGATAACAATGGTTATTTGAATTTAAAGACTAATACTCCCGGAGCTACTGTTCATTATAGTCTGAATGGCGGAGAAGAGAAGATATATACTGAACCTTTCGAATTTATTTCTGGTGGTCATGTGGAAGCATATGCCGTTTCAGAACAATTAGGAAAAAGTGCGGGAACTTCAGCTGAATTTCCGATATATGTGGATCGTTCACTGTGGAAAATTGTATCAGTTAGTAGTGAGAATGGGGGTGAAGAGGCCCGTAACGCAATCGATGGTGATCTGAATACTATCTGGCATAGTCGGTGGAATGATCCTGTGGCTAAACATCCCCACGAAATAGTAGTGGATATGTCTTCATCACTTGAGATTGATAAGTTTATTTATCAACCTCGTAACTCTGAGAACGGACGTATCAAGGACTATGAGCTCTATTTCAGTAAAGATGGAAAGAACTGGGAAAACAAGACTAAAGGTCGTTTTGAAAATTCATCTTCTGCACAGTTTGTAACATTGGAGAAACCAATTGTGGCACGTTACTTTAAATTGATTGCTTTATCTGAAATTTATGGTCGGGATTGGGCTTCGGCAGCAGAATTAAATGTCAATGCAGTCCGTAATTTATCGGGTGCATCTGAAGAGAGACAGAAGGTTGTATATGTGGATAGTGATGCTGATGGAAGTATGAAATTGGCTGCGGATGGTGATATTAATACATTCTGGCATACGGTACATAACCAGTTCTATCTGGCTCCTTATCCTCATGAGATACAGATTGCATTAGCTAAAGAAACTACAGTAAAAGGTCTTAAATATACACCTCGTCAGGATTCTTCGGAAGGTAGAATCGGTAAATATGAAGTGTATATCAGCCATGATGGCAAGGAGTGGGGAAAAGCTGTGGCTTCTGGTACATTTGCCGATTCAAAGGAAGTACAGACAGTTGAATTTAATCCATGTAAAGCACGTTATGTAAAACTTCAGGCTCTGTCTGCTGTCATTAAAGAGGCTAAGATGGCTGCTGTGGCAGAGTTAGAGGTTCTCTTGGTTGAATAGGAAAAGCGATAAAGAGTGTTATGAAAAAGAGAGACTGCCTCATTTTTTGATTGGAGGCAGTCTCTTGTTTATGGGAAATATCTTGATTCCTACAGTATAGGCTTATTCGAGAACAGCTGCAAACCCACCATTTCTAGCCATTTTGACAGAAAGCTTTTGATTCTTATTCATTGCTGCCGATTTCATACGGTAATCCATTGCCTGATATCCTGCATTTATTCCATCCTCAAACGAGGTTACACGGTAGGTCCTGCCATCTTTCAGGAAGTCGAGATTTATTTCAAATTCTCTTTCATTTTCCTTATCATTAGTCATCCCACCAATAAACCATTTCTCTCCTTTACGCTTCGCAACGATTACATATTCACCTACTTTGGCTTCCAGAACAACTGTTTCATCCCATGTTACAGGTACTTGGGTAATGAAACGAGTGCAATCTTCATTGCGGTAATATAAGGTCGGATTGTCTGCCAACATTTGTAAACCGCTTTCGAATATGACAAATAAAGCCATTTGGTATGCACGGGTACCGATACTTGCAGAGTTAGGACGTTCGGAACGATAGATATTCGGTTGCATACTGATCATAGCTCCAGGAGTGTAATCCATAGGGCCTACCGCATTTCTCATGAAAGGCAAGTAGATGCTATTCTCCGGCTTACAGCCTCCCATTTGTTCCATACCTCTGACCCCTTCATAGGATAATACATTGGGATACTTGTATTCCAGTCCGGCCGGCTTGAATGATCCATGGAAGTCAACAAATAAATGATGTCTGGCTGCTTCTTGGGCTACTCGTTCGTAGTAGTTAACCATCCATTGATCGCTGCGGTCCATGAAGTCTATTTTTACTCCCTTTATTCCCCATTCATTGAATGTTTTGAAAAGGTCAAAATTCTTTTCTACTGTTAACCAAGTCAGCCAAAGGACAATACCCACATTCTTTTCTTTTCCATAACGAATCAGCTCATGAAGGTCTACGTCCGGATTAGGAGTGTAAGGATCGCGAGTACTCTTGGCCCATCCTTCATCCATAATAATGTAAGGGATTCCGAACTTGGATGCGAAATCAATGAAGTATTTGTATGTTTCCAAATTACAACCAGCTTTAAAGGTTACATCTTGCCCATACGGGGTTGCTCCGTTCCACCATTCCCAACTTACTTGCCCTGGTTTTATCCATGACACATCTTCTAACTGATTCTTATCAGCCAGTTTATAGGTCATAGTGTTCTCAACTAATTGCTTGTCTTCCTTGGTAATGACAAAGTAGCGCCATGGAAAGTTCCTTTTTCCACTTGTTTTAGCGATATATTCCGCTTCTTTTTCGATTTTGAGGCTGCGGTCTCCGTCTTCACCAAATGCAAGGGGGACTTTTGGAAAAATGGAGGATATGCCATTGGTCCCGTTTCCTTTCAGAAACATGCAAGGATAGTCCGACAGATCAGATTCACTGATTAGTATCTTATATGATTTACGTGTATCAATGAGAACTGGAAGTACGGACATTTTATCCGATGGTTTCCATGAGTGACTGGAAATGTGTGTGTACGGCTCTTCATAAGCTGTTTTGAACCCTCCCGGCTGTTGGAGATGTAATAAATAGTCTGTCGGGAACTGCAATGAAAGGTCTTCTCCCAATACTTCGATTTCTCCTTTTTGGCGGGTGATAAAACGATAGGCTATTCCATCGTTAAAAGCACGGAATTCTACTGAGTAGTTTCCTTTAAAATTGAGTAGAAGTTGGTTATATTCGTTATTGATCGTTGAAAATTTCAGTGGAATGACAGGGGTTAAGGTTTCTTTTATTTTGTTCTGTTTTTGTCCGGACAGTTTGGGATGTTCGCCCAATATTTTATCTTTTAGTTTAAGTTGGAGATAATTGTCTTTCAACAGAACTTCATCATTACAGGCTACGTCATAGTAGATTTTGTCGGTGAGGCGGACGGATACTTGTATTTCTCCGTTCGGGGAACTTAACTTTATTTTTTCTTGTGCTTGTACATTGGATACTAAATAATAAACAAGCAAGGGTAAAAGAAAATACTTTTTCATTTTTCTTAAATAGTTATGTTGTCGTTTAATGTATTGATTACTAATATTGAGCAAATATAAACAATTTGAAATAGATAATAGTATACTAAATAAAATAGTTTTCTGCTTGGGTAATATGAGGGTATGCTTTTATTTTATCAAAGAGCAAATACAGGAAGTGAAGTATTGACTTGAATGTTTAGTTGTGAAAATAAATAAGCTGTTCATCAATGACTTTGCAGAAGTTGATGAACAGCCTATTTATTTTTCTAAGAATTAGTAAGATTATTATTTATCGGACATAGATGGAGGTAATTCTCCTGTTCTTGACCATTTTGACGGTTTCGATCCCATTACAAATTCTAGTGTACCTCCTTCACATATGTCTTTATGACAGAACCAGTTTTTGTTAAGTGGTTTGCCATTCAAGGTCGCTGATTGAATGTAGATATTTTTGTCGTTATTCTTTTTTGTTATAACCTTCAGGGTTTTACCATTTTCAAGATGTATAGTAACTGAATTAAATACAGGGCTTGAAATAAGATATGTGTCCTGGCCTGCATTAGGATAAAATCCTATAGAATGAAAAGCATACCAGGCAGACATAGAACCGGAATCATCGTTACCCGGTATTCCGTCACGTGTCGTTTTATATCTATTTTTTAAAATATACCGTACAATCTCGGCTGTTTTGTCTTGCCTGTTTACATAATTGTATAATGACGGAATTAAGAATCCTGGTTCATTGGCTATTTGGAATAATCCTATGTGATAACGTTGGTCCCATATCTTGTGGGTAAAAAAGGTATCTAGTCTTTGAGTGAAAATCTCTTCTCCGCCGCACTTTTGGATTAAACTTTTCATATCATGGGGTACATAGAATGACAACTCAAAAGAGAAAGTCTCATAAGTAGGTTCTCCCCAATTTCCGCTTTTTAAGGTACTGAAATGCTCTTTATCCCAGTACTTTCCCTCTTCGTTTCTTGGCCATGCAAAGCCCGAAAATCCCAAACTTGTTATACTATCATTCCATGTGTTTTGCCAGTTAGATGCATTTTTATAGTATTTATGGGCAATATCTTGTTTCCCTAAACGATCGGCTACCGTAGCGATAGCAAAATCACAATTAGAGTATTCAAAAGTACGTGTCAAGCATCTTTCATAAGCTGAAGAAACATAACCTAATGAGTTATAGTCTGCTAAACCTCCACGGCCTTCTTTTCTTTCATCTCCTCCGGGAGCTACTTTTGCATTTTTCAACATAGCTTGTAAGCCTGCTCCATAATCAATCCCTTGCAGATTCTTTACCATTGCATCGGCAATCAGAATATCACAATTACTTCCTCCTTGAACACGACCATTATCATTACCACTACGTGCATCAGGCATGTACCCTTCATTGTGGTATATGTCAATAAGTGAACGTACCATATTTGATTGAACGGAAGGGGTAAGCAATGTAAATAATGGATGGGTAGCACGGAAGGTATCCCAAATGGCATAGAAATCATCAAAGTTCGGTTCTGTTGATATCCATTTCGGATTTTCTCCGGTCTTGTCTACTGGCTGGAGATAGCAATGATACAAAGCTGTGTATAGTTTAATTTTGTCTTCTTCTTTTCCTGTGACTTCTATTTTATTTAAGATATTATTCCATTCGGACACAGCCTGAGTATGTACTTTGTTGAAGTCCCAAGTTGTTATCTGCTTTAGGTTTTCTTTAGCTTTGCCACAACTGATATAGGAGATACCGACACGTACGTTGATTTTTTGGTTTTCAGAGGTCGAATAGCTCAAATAAGCACCTGTTTTTTCGCCTGAATCGAATTGTTCGTTAATATTCGGCATTAAAGTATTTCCTTTCCATGTGCCGAAGCTTTCTGCCGGTGTATCTGTTTCTGCATAGAAATAGACTGTATAGGCCTCTCCTTCATTCCAGCCTCCGCGTACACGGGTGTATCCTTCTATTGTTGAGTTGGAAAGTATGCGTACTTCCGAACCTACAATTCTTTGAGTTTCGCATATTTGTAAGGCTAGACAACTGCCTAGATCAAAAAGAATTTTGGAGTCTTTGCTTGAGGGGAAAGTATATTCATGAAAACCGGCTTTGCTCAATGCTGTCAGCCGGGCTGCTGTGCGATAACGCGGCAACTCAACTTTGTATTCTCCTAAAATGGTATTCTCGTTAGCACGGGGGGAAGAATAGTCTTCTAAATGTATATCTCCGGTCAGAGGTAACATTAATACGTTGCCATATTTGCATCCTCCGCCTGTTCCGCTTACATGAGTATGGCTGAAGCCGTGTATATTGCCGTCAGGATTCCATCCGGCGTTCCAATCTTTATTGCCGCAATCGGGACCTAATTTTACCATTCCAAACGGAGTACATACTCCCGGAAAAACATTGCCGCCTCCATCTACGCCGATGAAAGGGTCTACATAGCGTGCATTGCCTGTCACGGTTTGTGCTCCGGCACTTGTTACTGCCATCCATGTAGCAATACAAATTAATAGTTTTGTTTTTAACATATCTATTCGCTTTTGATTATTTTCAAATTACAATAAGACGGTCTGGTCTTTGCCAGACTCCCAGATAGCCAAAAGGGCATATAACTCAACGAGTGACGCTTGCCTCAGAATCTCCCATTTATTCATTGAAACAGCTCCGCTTAAATCCTCGTCATTGATTAGACCACTAATGTGATGTGCCTTACCAAACCATGCGTGCAACATTGTGTTGCGCACATCTTCCAGATATGAGGGATTCTTATCAATGGAATAAAGTTCGAAGAATCCGCGGCACATGACGGTGTTAAACCAGGCATGCCCCGGTGCCAGAATATTAAAATCACGTTGCAGAACTTCTGAATGATAGGAAGTAAACCACTTTTTGTGGCAAGCTTCCGCAATTTGATGTGCTGCTGTCAAATACGACTCATTCTTGGTTATTTTATAAAGAAGGCAGGCTAATTGCAATGGTTGTCCTGAATTATAAGAATATTTATTCGTCTCCATACGCCCAGGTTGGGTGGGGTCTTCTGGATCAGGAGAAACATTGTCGTAATACAGATGGTCGCTAGGGTCCTGCATATAGGCTTGCAGCCAGTTGAAGCATTCAATAGCTTTATCCAGGTATTTCTGCTCATGGGTTAGTTGATAGAGCTTACAACTCAATACACCCGTCGGGGCAGTTGAACAAGTGTGCTTTGACTTGCTCGGTTCATTCAGCTCTTTCCAATGAACTCCGCCACCGCAAGTATTGTCCCATCCGTATTGTGATAGATAGTCCCAGACGGCTTTGGCTTGATTTAAATAGCGCACATCTTTAGATATGGCATACCATTTTGCCATATCCAGTCCTATCCATACATTGTCATCATAAAAACGGTCGTTTCCCGAATCCGGATATACACTATATGCTGTGCGTCCATGGTCTGTTACCCAAAAATGTTGGATTCCCTTGAACATATCATCTTCTAAAGAACGATAATATTCTTCCTGTTCCGTGTCTACGGATGCTTCTCTCAAGGCAACAAATGCGGATAATCCTCCCCCTTGTCCCCATACGACTGCATCTCCGTCCCAATATCCTTGTTCTTTAGGATAATATGTTTGCCAACATGTCCTAGGTCCTTTATGATAATAGTATTTTATGACACATGTCATCATAGAGTGGGCGCAGTCGAACATACTTGTCTTTACATACTCGAATGTGCTCGCAAGTTGGCTTTTGCTTTCCGAGCGTAGCTCATTGGCTCCTATCAAGGTGATTGCAACCTCATATGTCCCTTCTGCAGGAACTTGCAATAAGTAATTTCCTCCATACTTATAGTTGTCACCATTCAGCACAATAGTAGTCCATTCTCCGTTTTCTCCAGACTCCGTATTCCGATAAGCTATTTCTATCTGTATGTCTTTCACATAATTTGTTCTTATGAATTTCACCAGAATTTCTTTTTCCCGGCTTGTTTTGTATACTTCCAGTTGTCCCACCGGATCAATCTTCTGGATATCTTTGTCTTCCACAGAATCGTCACTGCAAGATAGTACTGTGCATACCATGGCTAATAAAGATATAAAAATGATGTTTAATCTCTTCATAAACAAATTCTTTTTACCATTGGATTGCCTGGTCCTGATCCGGTATTGTTATATTAATCTTACGTTCCATAGTTAATGAACCTTCCGCTCGATAAGAAGTAGGTACATTTGACGTAGTTATGTCATCATATGTATATTTGATATATAATACATAATAACGATGCATCAGGTAGGGTTGATTGGTATCCATTTCATCCCAAATCTCGTAGGTCGGATGCTCTGTGAGCTGGAAGTTTATTGAAGAATTTGCCGCCGTTATTGTCAGATTCCCTTTCTTTTTAGTCTCCGTAACCTCTGAAGGTTCTTCAAATTTTACATTGATTTTATAAGTTTCCCTATCTATTGCATTATCTTCTTTCGTACCTGCATAGAAGAATACAGTGTTTTCGTCTACGACATGTGCTCTACGATTGTCTACTACCAATGGATCATTGCTCGAATTGGCAAAATAGATGTTCATGGCAGTTGCCGAGTAATTTCCTGAATAATCATTGAATGGTAATACATGAAGCAGGGCTTTTCGCCATCCTTTCCGTTTGTTGGTAATGTACGAGGGGTCCTCCTCAATTGTCAATGGCAACACCCACTCTTTCGAAAGGTTCATTTCTGAAAACTTAAACTTGATAGGGAATAGTTCCTTTCTTGAACCTGCCGGAATATGGCAGGTGGCGGAAGGAAATTCGTAATTCTCCTGTGGTAGTAAGTTATACCATAAGTCTTTTCTGAGTTCGTGAAAGTTGGCTTCGTTCATGGCGTTCAACGTATCCGGGTCTACGGCAATCCGTACATCGAGATCCTTATCCAATGGAGTAGAACCACTGACTAGCACCGGAAGGTTGTAGATAACCTCACCATTAGGCTTGTAGCGGACGTAGATACTTGAAACCTCTCCATCATTAATTGGAGCTTTTAGTGAAACCATGTGAACATAAAGTTCGTCTTTCCATTCGTCATTGCATGCACTGAACGAAAGCAATGCGATAAACAATGTGGCTATATAAATATGTCTTTTTTTCATTCTTATTGTATATTTTAGATTAATCAAAAGTTTCCCATCCCGGCGCCTGTGTCATTTTGCGGTTTCTTTTTAATTCATTTTGTGGCATAGGCCAAAAGTACATCTTACGTGAGAAGTTTGCTTGTAGATTTTCTACTCGTATACGTTCATAAAAGCGTTCTTTTTTGCTTTCAGTCATCAGTACGTTATAGCCATAGATTTGTTCGGACTCTTCTACCGGAGCAAGCTTCCAGCGACGCAGGTCGTAGTAACGTTGATTCTCGCCCATGAATTCTACCTGACGTTCATGTATTAGTTTCTTACGGAACAATGTTTGGTCATTATATGTCTCCTCGTTGTAATCAGGAACTCCAGCACGCATCCTGACAGGCAAGACAGCTTTGCGGATTTCTTCTGTATTTCGCGAAACTGTAATTGGTTCTCCTTCCCAAGTTGTTACTTCGTAGCTACTACTCGGAGTCAATTCGTTTAGGGCTTCCGCATACATCAGCAGGATGTCGGTATAGCGAAGTGGTATGTCTACTTTATCATAGATTCTTCCGTTGTTCGTGTTGCAGTCGTTAGGGCTGACAAATTTCATGACACCTATTCCTGTAGGAATCCAGTAGTCGGAACTGTTTTTTCTTCCGTTATCGCTACCTCTGTAGTACCATACTTGTTGGTTGCGTCTATCTCCATCTTGCGCACTTGCCAATGCCCAAAAAGCACCGTTGAATGCTACGCTGGCATAGAAACGCGGTTCGCGGTTCGCATATTCTTTCCATACTCTCGGACGTATCTGCGGGTAAAGTCCGCGGTTGTATTCATCTTCCGAGACGAAACGTTTGTCTACTTCGCAAGTGTCTAGGAATGTTTCTAGATTGAAGCTACTTCCGTCTGCCATATCATAGGCATCACACTGTTTGATTGTCAGTCCGTGGCGGTTTCTTCCTCCGGCATTTGTGGGTAAATGATCGAGAACAAGATCTCTGACTTGATCATTTAATGCATTGTTTCCTCGTGTAAATATCAATTCCGGATTTTCGGTAGCATACAAGTCTCCATTGAAAATAGAGCGATAAGAGGCGAACGGGTCAATGTCAGCCCATCCTTCCGGGAAATCTTTGTTGGAGTATACAGAGTGATAGGGAGGTCTTACGGTTGCCGGATAAGCGTTATCTCCTTTAGATTGATAGGGAGCGGTGTATAGCTTGTATACACCGGTTGCGTTGGCTAGGTCAATGACATCTTTAGCCGCTGCCGCTGCTCTAGCCCACTTGCTTTCGTCATACGTCTGAGACATTAGCATGCGTCCTTGCCAATCAGTAAAATCAGAGAACTTATCGGAGTCACCGGGACGTGGGTTATTTATCGGACTTGCTGTATATAGAAGTACCTTTGCGCGTACCGCCAAGGCAGCTCCTTTCGTACTGCGATTGACATTCTGTCTGTCTCGTTTCTCAGGCAGTGATCGGGCCGCCAGTGCCATTTCCTCACTGATGTAGTTCACTACTTCATCGTAGCTACTGCGTGGATAGGACATGTCCATATAATCTTCATCAATACTGATTGTCTCTTCAGGAATTAGAGGAACTGGTCCGTATTTTCTTAGTAATAACCAATAAAAATAGCTTCTTAAAAAGCGGGCCTGTGCTTTATAGTCTGCAATTTCTACTTCTGACAGTTCTTCATTAATATCTATATTGTTGATTAAGATAGAAGCCTGGCGAATACCTTCGTAGCAACGGATGTATGAATTGTTTGTCCAGGTATTGTCATATTGTCCGAATTTGAAAGCATTGTAAGTTACGGCTCCGTCACTTTCATTAAAAATCATATCGTCTGCAAAATTAGTTGTGGAATAGCCGATACGTGTGATTTCTAAATTTGTTTCTAACAGACAGTTGTAGCATTTGGCCAGCCATTGTTCCGTAAAATTCTTGCTCTTGAAAATTTTCTCTTCACTTTGACGATCTTTAAAAAAACGTTCCACGCTCAAATAGTCTGAACAAGAAGAAATACCCAGCCCAATGACTAAAATGGCTACTGCAGATAATATATGTTTTTTCATCTGTTTTTGAATTAAATGTTAATTGTAAGTCCTAAGGTATATGATCTTGATAATGGATAAGCCTGACCGTTGGTGCTGCCCAGTTCCGGATCCCATAACTTAAAATTGGAGAATGTTATCAAGTTAGTTCCCATGAAGTATAAACGAACGTTGTTCAAGTGAATCTTATTGATAAGACTCTTCGGAATATTATATCCGATTTCTAGGTTTTTCAAGCGCAGATAAGAACCATTGCGAAGCCAATATGTAGACGGACGGTAGTTGTTACTATTGCCTCCATAGCTTAAACGCGGGTATTCTGCGTTCGGGTTTTCATTTTCACCTAATATCCAGCGGTTGGAGTTCGCCATGTCGGTGAGAATATTTCCCCAATCACCATTCTTGAAAGGATATACAGTAGGACCTTCGATACAGAAAGTTGATTTGCCTGCACCTTGGAAGAGGATGTTGATGTCAAATCCTTTCCATTCTGCGGAAAGACCGAAACCATAAATAAGATTTGGGCGATTGGTTGCACCGATAGGAACTTCGTCATTTTCATCTATCTTTCCGTCTCCGTTGACATCCGCATACTTGATATCACCTGGCATTACGTCGCCCCAGCTCTGTTTCGGACTGTCACGAATGTCATCATAATCTTTGAATAATCCTAGTGAAATAAGTCCGCGGGTTTGGTTAACACGGAAACCTTGTTGGCTTTTATAAGGGTAATTACTGAATTCTTCGTCATATTTCAGGATTTCACTCTTACTGTATGTAAAGTTACCTCGCAGTGTCAGATTCACATCTCCAATACGTTGTTTATATCCCACATTACCGTCGAATCCTTTGGAAACTACCGAGCCAATATTGGTAGATAACTTCATGCCTGTTCCTGTACCGTACATACCAACGGAGAGAGGGATATAGTTACGCTCTTGGTAAATACCGTCACGTTGTTCGTGAAAGTAGTCAATTGTACCGGTCAGCTTGTCATTGAACAATGCGAAGTCGATACCTATGTCATGCTTGGTTGCTATTTCCCAAGTGACAGCATTAGTTGCATAGTAAGTATAGGTCAATCCGTCGAACTGATAGCTTTGTCCTAGGTCTGCATAGTTGTAATTGTTGCTTGCTCCGAAAGTAGACAAGTAGGGAAAGCGTCTATCCATATTGTCATTACCTACTTTTCCGTAAGAATAACGTACTTTAAACATATTGATCCACGGTGATTTTTCTTTAATGAAAGACTCTTCTGCCATGTTCCAGGCTACAGAGTAAGCGGGGAAGAAACCGAACTGATGACCTGTTGCAAAGTTCTCGGATCCATTGTAACCAAAGTTAAAGTCAACGAAGTAACGGTACTTCCAACCATAGGTGAAACGTCCGGAAAGTCCTTGATGACGTCTGTCAATACCTTGCATAATGTCATCTTCCTTTTTTACAGAGGCATTGATTGTCTTATCTTGTGTATATTTCATTACGGCTCCCACCATGTGATTACCAAAGGTACGGTCGTAGTGCAACTCTGCTTCTAAATATTCTTTTCGTTCACCGGTTGAGTTAGCTTCTTGTGACATCAATTGTTCATCTCTGACTTTTCTCATCACAAGACTACCATCAGAAGCGCGGTTCTGTTCCGCTCTCCATAATTCTGGTATTTTTTTACGGTTGATCCACTGATAATTGTTAGTGTCGAATCCATAGCGTCCGATGAATTTTAGACCTTTGGTGATAAAACTGAAATCTTGTTCGAGAGTGATATTGGTCTGCAATTTATTATTCCATGTTTCTTGATAGCCGGTTTGTGTAGCAATGGTCCAAGGATTGATTTGTTCATCGTCCGAACCGAAAGCGGGCGTATATCCATTGGAATACATGATTGGTACTGAGACCGGGTTATAATTCATAGCAGAAGCCCAGATATTGCTTGACATACCCGGTTCGTTCTTTTTGTCTAATGAACCGGATACACCGACTTTTAGCAGTGTGGTTTTGGTGATATCCATATCCACGTTCAGACGGTAGTTCCAACGGCGATAGTTGGCGTTGGTATTATAGTCTTTTAGCCCTTTGTCTACTTTATACATACCACCTTCATCTACATAGCTTGCAGATACATAATAGCGTGCCAATGAACCACCGCCGTTCATGTTGATAGTGGCACGATAAGTAGGTGCTCCTTTTTTCAGGAGTACATCCATCCAGTCTACATTGGGATATAAGTCCTGGTCCAGTCCGTTACGGAGTATATACAATTTGTCTTCAGGGAAGAAAGGTTCTTGGTTACGAGTAGTACGTGCTTCATTCATCATTGAAGCATATGTATATCCGTCAATGAGGTCTGGGGTTATGGTACGTGTGTTGTAGGTTGTTTCTACTTTTGCATCGATTTGTACTTTTCCTCCTTTACCACGTTTAGTTGTTATTAATACTACACCATTGGCGCCACGCGAACCGTAGATTGCTGTGGCAGAAGCATCTTTGAGTACAGTGAAGGATTCTATATCCTCAATATTGAGTTCATTCATACTGCGTTCAAATCCGTCGACTAAAATCAAGGCACTTGAACCTGCTCCGAATGTCGAGATACCGCGAATCCAGAATTCGGAAATATTATTTCCGGGCTGTCCGGAAGTTTGGCGAGCCATTACACCTGCTATGTTACCTGCCAAAGCATTAGTAATGCTTGATGTGGAAGTCTTCAGTGTATTTATATCCACATTGGTAACGGCACCGGTCATCGTTATTTTCTTCTGTGCACCAGTACCTGTTACCACTACTTCATCCAAAGCAGTGGCAGTGGCTTCTTTCATTATGACCTTGATTGTTCTTTGTTCTTTTATCAGGACTTCCTGTTTTTCGAAACCGATGAAAGAGAAAACGAGTCTGTGGTAGGGTTCCATCTTGATTTTGAACTTACCGTCTATGTCGGTGATGGCACCTAATCCCGGGATGTCTTTGATGATTACGTTGACACCAATTAATGGTTCTTTGGACTCGTCTGTCACGAGACCTTCAACCTCTATTCTGTTTGTTTGTACCTCTACCGAACTGTTTTGAGCATACACGCTGCATGTGCAACAGAACAGGAGGAGCAAGTTAAAAATATATTTTTTCATTCGGAATGTGTTTTTATAGTTATTCTATAGAAATGGTACGGATGCTGTGATTTTCTCTATCGGCGATGTAGAAAGTCTGTGTTTCTTCATCGTAAGCGATGCCGCATGGATTATCAAAGCGTGCTTCCGTTTTTAATTCTCCGTCAATATTGCCAGATACCTTGTTGTCAGAAGAGACACTGCCTCTTCCTGCAAAAAGAGATACGTTACCGTCGGGAGTAATTTTAAAGATGCAATGGTTTCCTCTGTCGCATATATAATAATCATAAATGTTTCCGTCCGGACGAGGATTTTTTATGTATTCTTCATTCTTCACAAATGTGCCTTGGTAAGGTTCCTGAAAACGGGCACTCGGACCGGGCGAGGGACTGTACCCGGCTTCTCCTTCTCTACCGGCAAATGTGGTTGGCTTCTGAAATTCATTGGTTACTTTATTATATTGGGATACCAAAATACAGTTACGGCCTGTGATATACATAAATCTTCCATCCGGATGGATACACATAAAAGTACCGGAATCACTATTTTCGTATACACCAAATAATTCTACTCCTTTTTTGCCACCGGTCGTAGGATCGTGAACAGCTTTTTGAAGTCCTCCTTTCCAATAGGTGTTGTAGTAAAGTGATTTATTTAGGGCGCAGTAAACATTGTTATATCCTGTGCGGTCATAAACATAGGGGTGGGCTTTTCTGAATTCTTCAGATCGCAGAATGTAAGCAATTTCACGGTTGTCTTTACTGCTGCTTCCATGGTCATCTGATACGAAAAGAGTGTCTCCGGTTGCATCGAAAGACATGAATTGCATATTCCTAAATCCTCCCTGGCCATTAGTAAGAAGAGTTGAGACTTCTTTTGCTTCCAGATTGATTCGACGTATAGGACCGCCTTGACCATTAATAATTAAGCATTTCTCAATACCAAATGTGTCCATTAATAGCCATTGAGGATTTCCGAATCTTGCTTTTTCAAAGTTTCCGTCTACGTCAGATGAATTTCCATTTTCGTCTTCGCTACCAACAAGAGTACTCACTGAAGGCTGTAGAGTATAATTGAACTTCTTTTCAAATTCATATTCTATAGGTGAGGTTTTTCCGTCGGCACTTTCGATTTTTATTTTAATATTACCATCGAAAGCTTTCGGCGGGACTATACAGTAAATTTCGGTGTTGGTGCAGCCGATAGTTGTCGTGTATTGTCCACCTATTGTGATGTGGATTTTTGAGGGATCAGTCCCAAAATTATCTCCATAAATATGGATTTGAGTACGAAGACTCCCATGATCGGGGGTAAAGTCTGAGAAAACAACCGGTTTAGACGGGTCGTATCCATTGGAACCAATTTTGTCGTCCTGACAGCCGATAAGGCATACGCTCAGAATCAACACCAGTGCCTTATACCAATAGAGGCATCTTTTTTCATGTGTTTTTCTTTTCATATAGTTTTTTTTATTAAGAGTAAAATATTAATATTTTTTATTTTAGAACTCATATAATGAGGAGAGCGTTAGTTTATAAGTTCACCTCGATACCTTCCACAAGATTGCCACTAGCTTGGCAAACGCCTTGGTCTGTGATAACTTTGACAATAGCCATATCTTTGTTTTCTGTTTTAAATTTGCCTTTTTCGCTAGTCAACTTTACTATAACTTTGTCGCCTTGTTTTTCGGCTTTGAAGGTTTGTTGGCTGTAATCTCCCTTCTTGAATGCCCAGCCATCTCCTGCATCCCAGTACATTGATCCATCGGCTTTTCCTTGTTCATCCAGACAAACCAATAATGTGAGCGGATCTAATGAGTTTTCTGTGGTATTTTGAATGATCTTTCCGGTAGGAATAATCGAACCGCCACGTATCTTCATCTTTGCTTGATATTTATCACAGTTGTCACCTTTAACTAGTGATAGTTCTTTCCAAATGCCTTTCGGCAGTGCAGGCTGCTTAGCGTATGCCGGAATAATAAGCAGGTTGTTACCAATCAGGAATGCTTCTTCTTCGGCACGCAACGACAAGTCTTTAGGGTCGGCGAAAAAAACAGGTCGCATGATGGGCATACCATTTGTTGAGGCTTCGTGCAGTAGAGTATAATAATAGGGGAGAAGGATGTATCGACGTTCTAATGCTATTCGTGCGGCATTTTCTACTTCTTGCCCAAATGCCCATGGCTCCTTGTTGTTTGTTCCTGCACAAGCGTGACCACGTGAGAATGGATAGAAAGCACCTACACCAATCCAGTTGCCGAATAAATCGGCATCAGCATTAAATAGAAAGCCACCGATATCCGAACCGCTGAATGGTTGGCCGGATAATCCCAAAGTTAAAGACATGGGTATTGACATTTTCAGATGGTCCCACCAGGAGCCATTATCACCGGTCCAAGTGGCTGCATAGCGCTGACCACCTAAGAAATTAGAACGAGTAAGAATAAACGGTCGCCTTTCGGGGCGGGTTTCCAGTATGCCTTCTCTGGATGCTTTAACCATTAGAAAACCATAAACATTATGATATTGTAGATGTGTTCCTGCAGGCAATTTACCTCCTCCGCGGTGGAGATTATCTTCCGGCATTGTTTTGTTGGGAGTGTCATTGATTTGTGGCTCATTTACATCGTTCCAAACACCGTCTACTCCTTGTGCCATGAAATCTTTATATAAGTTCCTCCACCATTTATTTACTTTAGGGCATGTGAAGTCTGGGAACGCTGCCGCTCCTGGCCAGGCATCACCATGAAAGTTCTTTCCGTCTGCAGTTTTTACCCAAACGTCATTTTCAGTTCCTGATTTATAAACGAAGTAGTTGGGGTCAACTTTTGCTCCAGGATCAATCATCCATGCAGAATGGAAGCCGCGTATATGTAAATCGCGATTAACAGCCTTAGGATTGGGAAAACTTTGTGGGTTAAATGTGAAAATACGATATCCATCCATGTAGTCAATGTCCATCCAGATAACATCGCATGGTATTCTTTTGTGTCTGAAAGTGTCTGCAATCTCAATTACGCGACTGTCTGGTGAATAAGAGAAGCGACTTTGTTGATAGCCTAATGCCCAGCGGGGAATCATCGGCATAGTGCCTGTTAGTTCCGATAGTCCGCGAACTACAGCTTGTGGAGATTCTCTGTCAATAATAAACACCCGAAAAGGTTCTCCCTCACTTCTTAGTTCAATTTTCTCATTTGTACTACTTAATTCAGCTTTCCATGTGGTATCGAATAAAATACCGAAAGCTGTTCCGTCTTTTCTAACTCCCATCATCCAAGGATGTGATTGATATAGGCGTGTACCATTATCTACACCGTAGGCACCGGAATCTGTATTCCAGAGCTTGATTGTTTTACCATTTCTTAGAAGAGAACCGGTTACTTCACCACCTCCGTAGATACTTGTGCCTTCCGGTATTGTAAGTGATGCATTAGCTTTACCATCTGTGAGGGAGAATTCGGGAATAAGTATCCAATCGGCAGGGAGTATGCCTCTCTCACGTGGTTCTTTTTCAATTGCGAACGAAGGTACTTTCTTTGCGTCAAAACCTTCTGGGATAAACTTGGCAATGCCGTCTCCAACCAATACGCTTTGTTTGATGGATACTTTCTGTGTTGCTGCGTCTGCCAATAGAGGGAAAGCAGTGAGCAAATATATTGCTACTGTTTTAATAAGGGTATATTTCATGTTTTAATAATTTTAGTTGTCATTCTTTCTAGAAAAATTATTGGATAGTGGCAAGGCGGGCGTACATTTCTATCATGGCAGCTTGTGTTAACAACCATTTTTTGTCATCTTTGCTTTTGCCGCTTAAATCTGTATTAAATAATCCTTTATCATCCCGGGCGTACATCCAAGCATGGTTTAAACTTTTATCGAAAGCGTTGATATATGTTTTATTCTTATCTATATGATAGAGTTCGATAAAGCCTCTTAACATTACCGCAGTAAACCAAATATCTCCTTGCTTTAGCATTTTAAAGCTTTCTCCTGTAGTTGTTGTAAAGTCTGTGAAAAAATAGTTATAGCATTCTTTAGCTATATTTTGTGCATCTTTCAGGTAAAGAGGATTTCTTGTCAGTTGATAGAGCAGGGCGGCTGATTGCATCATTTGCCCGCTGTTATAGGCGTATTTGGCTTTTCCTATCTTTCTGTCAAGACCGATATTGTCAAAATAGAGGTAATCAGTGGAGTCTTGTAGATTCTTTTGCGTCCATTCATATAATTCTTTTCCTTGTCTGAAGTAGATGCTGTCATTAGTTGCTTTAAATAGTTTAAGGGCGAGTACAGAGCCAGGAGCATTTGAACAAGTATTTTTAGACTCTTTCTTTTGCTCACACCAGTAAATGCCTCCTCCCAACAGGCTATCAGTACCACTTTCTATAAATTTCCATATTAATTGTGCTTTATCCAGATATCTTTTCTCTTGTGTTATTTGGTAGATGTCGGTGAAGTCAATGCCTAACCATACATTGTCGTCATAAAAACGATCGGATGTCGGTGCTGTTTGTATGTACGATGAGTAAGCGTTAGGAGTTCTTTGGATATCGAAATATTCTTCCAGACCAGGTAATACCCGTTTATCTAATAATTTCTGGTATTTCTTGTCATGAGTCGCTTCGAATAGTGCATTTACTGCAGAGAAAGTACCCGAATATGGCCATAAATAGGAGAACTGATTAGGCGTGTTTGCTTGGTCTTCCGATGCCAGATAAGTGACTTTGTGTTGTTCGTCAAAGGGATAGCTTTCCCGAAGCAGATAAGAGTCCTTTGCTGAGTAATGTTGATAAAGGGAATCCAATGTCTGCTGGGCTTTTCCCAAACTTGAATCTGAGTCTGCCTGCTTTGTTGAGGCACAACCAGTCAAAGAGAGGGTGCAAACTATGATTAGTAAAAAACGCAGTGCTTTCATTTTATATAATATTCATTATTAACTAAAGATTTTCCTTCCAAAATACAGGTAGCTGAATATGCTACCTGTTTGTGGATTACCTATTTCAAACTACAATCCTTTTTATTTTGCTTTTTACCTTATTCCGTTGTCTGATGCTGCAAAGTTATTGTGGTTAGTATAAGATGATGTACGGACCCATGACATAAATGTCTCTTCTCGATGAAATGTCGCAAAAGTATATATATGTGTCGTAAAAGCGTACTCTTGTTATGTTAATTTTCAGATGATCAGAATGTTTTTTGTGCAGTTCTTGGACGTTTTCCCGATTTTCTATATCTTTCCGTCGATTTTTGTGTCTTGATTTAAAACAAGAGAATGCTATATGAAAAAACACAATGAATGGACGAAGAGAACTACTCTTTTAAGAAGAGTTCTGCTGATACTGGTTTCTTTTCTTTTGATAGGAGTAGACATAAATGCTTCGTATAGTCTCCGGCAATTTTCCAGTAAGAACGGATTATCCAATAGTGCTATTCTTTCGATGTGTCAGGATAGGCATGGCGTGATATGGATCGGTTCATGCGATGGGCTGAATATCTACGACGGCACTTATCTGGGATTGTACAAACCAACCAATGTGCACCATAGTTTCTCCGGTAATCTCATCGAACGGATTATCGAGGCGGACAACGATGTGCTTTGGATACAGACTAATTATGGGCTCGACCGCTTTGATACACGCAGACAGACCATACAAAGCTTCAAAGACTTTAAATACATAAACCGTATGGCGATAAGTCCCGAAGATGATTTCTTTATTATTAAGGATGATGGCTACATTTATTATTATCAGCCGGAGCAGAAGGACTTCTGTAAACTTGATGTGAAAAAGATACATTTTGAGGAAGTACAACAAATGGCTATTGATAACTTTGGAGTACTTTGGATATTCTCTTCGGATAATGATAACCGGAGTTATATAATAGAGAAAAACGGAAATCAAGTGAAGCTGGTTCCCAGTAATTGCCTGAATCATTCGGAAAAGTTGTTGTGGACGTTTGTAGATGGCGATTTTCTCTATTTCATAGACAGTACTTATGCACTTTATGAATACGATCTGAATAATCATAAAGCGTATTTTATAGCAGATATGGAGGCAGAGATACTTCGTCGGGGTGAGGTTTCTTCCATTATAAAACAGAAAACTGATTATTTTATCGGCTTTAAGAGTAGTGGATTAATCCAATTAAAGTATATGCCGGATTCAAAGGTAAAATATAGCCTCCAGTCCATAAATGTTCAGTCCGGTATCTTTTGTCTTATGAAAGACCGGTTTCAGGATATAATCTGGGTGGGCGCTGACGGTCAAGGGCTTTATATGTATTTTACAGATGAGTTTTCTATTGACAACATCATGTTGGATGTACCGGAGTATCGGGTAGATAATCCGGTTCGTGCTCTATATCAGGATCAGGATCAGACATTGTGGATAGGTACGAAGGGAGGGGGAATATTAAAGATGTTTGATTTCCATCCTGATATGGAAACTTTGCCTCGGGCAGAAAGGATCCTGGCAAGTAATAGTCCGTTGATGGACAACTCGGTGTATAGTTTTGCTCCCAGCCGGAGGAAACTCTTATGGATTGGAACGGAGAGCGGACTTAATTACTACTCCTATTCACAAAAGCGGATACAGGAATTTCCGGTCATGGCAGATGGCAAGATGGTGAAGTATGTACATTCTGTCCGTGAGACAAATGATAGTACGTTGTGGGTGGTTTCTGCCGGTGAAGGTATTGTGAAAATCATTCTGGATGCTACTTCACTTTTACCTAAAGTGAAGTCTGCCCGTCGCTTTACACTGGATGGCGGAAAGAGAAACTCCAATTATTTCTTTGTCTCTTTTCAGGAGAATGATTCGGTTATTTGGTTTGGTAACCGTGGATATGGTGCGTATAAAATGAATACGCATACCAATCAACTAACTCCCTGCCGCATTGACGATGTAGTGAAGAATCAGACTGTAAATGATATTTTTGCCATTCATAAGAATGACGAAGGATACTGGTTTGGTACGAGTTTCGGATTGACCCGGCTTTATCAGGGCGAATATAGGGTATATAACGAGACTGACGGCTTTCCCAACAATACGATTCACGGCATATTGGAAGGAAGGGACAATAACTTGTGGCTTAGCACCAATCAAGGGTTGGTGAGGTTTAATGTCCGCGAAAACACAGTTCAGACGTATCGGCAGCAGGGCGACCTGGAAGTGATTGAGTTTAGTGACGGTGCTTTCTTCAAGGATCAGCAGACGGGGACATTATTTTTTGGTGGTACGAACGGATTCATTACGATTAGCGAGAATGATCAACTTTCGGAAGAATACATGCCTCCTTTGCATTTCAACCGCCTCTCTATTTTTGGTAAAGAGTGCAATATTTATGATTTTCTGCAAGGCGCTACGAAGCAAGAAACTTTGGTGCTGGACTATAGTCAGAACTTCTTTAACCTTTCATTTATTGCTGTCGATTACATTAACGGGAACAATTATACTTACTCTTATAAGATAGACGGTTTGAGCGATAGTTGGATTGAGAACGGATTGTCTACGGTGGCGGTTTTCTCTAATCTATCTCCTGGAGAATACACCTTGCTAGTGAAGTACCGAAGTAATATAACAGGGAAAGAGAGTGAACCTTATTCATTATTGATCCGTATCACTCCTCCCTGGTATATGACTACTTGTGCTTATATTGTCTATTTCTTATTATTAGCCGGGGTAATTGCAGGAGCTATCCGGATGGTGATAAAACGTTATCGCAGAAAGCGGAATGTTATGATCGAGGAAATGAACCGCCAGCAGCGCGAAGAACTGTATGAATCGAAATTGCGTTTCTTTACTAACATTACCCATGAATTTTGTACTCCGTTGACATTGATCAACGGTCCGTGTGAAAAAATCCTTTCCTATAGCCGGGTAGACAGTTATGTCCGGAAGTATGCTTCCATGATTCAGCAGAATGCGTTGAAACTGAATGCGCTGATATTGGAACTGATTGAGTTCCGCCGACTGGAGACGGGGAACAAGATTTTGAAGATAAAACATGTTCCTGTCACAGAACAGATACGGACTATTGCCGAATCATTCGGAGAGCTGGCGGAAAGCCGGAAACTGAACTATCGATTGCAGATAGAAGATGGAGTTTTTTGGAATACGGATGTCAGCTGTCTGAGTAAAATTGTAAATAACCTGATTTCTAACGCTTTCAAATATACTCCGGAGAATGGTTCCATTACGGTAGAGCTGCGTATTGAAGGAGAACAACTTTGCATTCGGGTATCTAATACGGGAAAAGGAATCAAGGAGGCTGATCTCACGAAAATATTCGACCGTTATAAGATTCTGGATAATTTCGAAGTGCAGAACAAGAATGGGATTTCTCCGCGAAATGGATTGGGACTGGCCATTTGTCACAGTATGGTAAATCTGTTGAATGGACAGATTCAGGTATCCAGTATTCCTAATGAGGTGACTACTTTTGATGTATGGCTGCCTGTTATGGAGGTTACGGTGGATAATGAAGATGAAAAAGTAGCTGAAGAATTGGTTTTGTCATCAGATGAGCAAGCAGTCGAACTCAAGAATTCGTCGGTTGAATTTGATAAGAACAAGCAGACGATTATGATTATTGACGATGACCCTTCTATGTTATGGTTTGTTACGGAGATATTTGTCGGGGCATACAATGTTGTCTCTTTAGGCAGTGCAGAGGAAGCCTTGAAGCAGTTGGGCATCCAGTTACCGGATTTGATTATTTCGGATGTAATGATGCCCGGTATGGATGGAATGTCGTTTGCCAAAAAGATAAAGTCGGATAAACTGTTGAGCCGTATCCCGTTAATACTGCTTTCGGCACTGAATAATATTGACGAGCAGACGAGGGGAATTGAATCCGGCGCGGAAGCATATATCACGAAACCTTTCAATGTGGAATATCTCGAGAAAGTCGTTAGAAGGCTGTTACAGCGCGAAGAGGACCTGAAAGAGTATTATAGCTCTGTTCTAAGTGCTTTTGAACTGGATGATGGTCATTTTCTGCATAAAGAGGATAAATCCTTCTTCGAGAAGATGATGCAGATTATTGATAGTCATATACAGAATACGGATTTATCAGTGGAATTGTTGAGTAGTTCATTAGGATACAGTACCCGGCAGTTCTATCGGAAGCTGAAAAATGTCACGGAGAAGACTCCTGCCGACATCATCAGAGAGTATCGCCTGACGATTGTAGAACGCTTGTTGCTGACAACGCAACTTTCCATTGAAGAGATTATGGATAAAACCGGATTCTCGAACAGGGGGACTTTCTATAAAGCATTTGCCCAGAAGTTCGAGATGACGCCCAAGCAGTACAGGAATATCAAGACGAAGGATGTTCATGATGCTTCTGAGGAAGGAGGAGGAACTATGAACGTATAAAACTCCTGAAGACTTGACAAACGGCTTTTAATGTTGTATATTTGTATCCTTACAATAAATGAATTAAAACTTAGACCAATGAGAATATCTTACCTTATACTGCATTTGTTGTGCTGATATAGTATAATATGACAACATTTTATCCGATAATGCCTTGCTTCGGAAGGCTTTTCGGTAGCTTGTATATAAGAAACAGGCTGCAAACTTTTGAGAGGTTTGCAGCCTGTTTTGTTAGTTCGCCCAGCACGAACATATTCTAACGGGTGTAAGTCCCTAAAGCGCCCTG
>ENA-ORTP01000249-ORTP01000249.1-human-gut-metagenome-genome-assembly--contig:-NODE-249-length-71243-cov-12.532688_pt1 | contig 71243 bp, 67 predicted proteins | sample MGYA00241913_ERZ509190 | MGnify/ENA primary metagenome ERZ509190 (study PRJEB26280, sample SAMEA2338839) | human gut metagenome | biome: human gut; feature: human-associated habitat; material: faeces...
TGGGTGGTAATATCAAGCTGGGCAACAGCAGTCATTTATACGGCGATATCGAACGGAGCTTTGGTGCCGATATCCAGAAAAAATGGCAGGTAAATGCAGGAGTAAGGTTTGAGTTTTAGATCAAATACAGTTATTTAAGGAACAAACCAGAATGGTTTGTTCCTTTTCAAATGAGAATAATTTCATTTTGGATTATCTATATAAAAGGCACAGATGCAAAGAAACTAAGTAAATGAAAGTATTGAAAAACGAATGCAGTAATATAATAAATGGTTAAAAATATGAATTAAAACAGAAAAAAATTAAACTATAATTTTTATAAAATAGTAAAGCAAAAAGAAAGGTGTGAAAAAGATGGAAGGAATGGATCCTTTAAGGATTGGGGAGACTATTAAGATCAAAAGGATACAAAAAAGGATTACACAAACTAATCTTGCCAAGAAGCTTGAGATATCTCAAACGCATCTGAGCAATGCTGAAAACGGCAGAGTGATGCTGAGTTTGAAAGCGCTGTTAAAGCTGAGGGATATTTTTGAATGTACTTTGGATGAATTGGTTGGTCCTGACAGATTTGAGAAAAAGAAGGAACGGGTAAAAAGATACAAACTCGTACGCTGCAGCGAGTAGCTTTAGGGAGATGTTTAAGATGCATATCGAAAGCTGGGAGGAAGCGATACAAAAAGATAACAGGGCAGGATTAGGAGGTCTGACAGTCAAGTGTCCTATCTGCGGCCGTGAGTTTGGCTGTAATAAAACTTATCATGTTTATACTGCTTTGGCAGGAAGAAAGCGGCAATATTACTGCAGCTATTCCTGTTATAAAAAAAGACCAAATCCAAAGGAAAAGAGATGAATGGGAGCAAGGATTAATTTTATTTTGATAAAGAAATAATTGTTCTTCAAGAGGCAGTGATAAAGTCATCGACATTTTAAGTCGTGAATTCGACAGAATGAATGATGTTTTTTCGTTTATTTATGTAAAAGTATCAGCATTTTTTTGATAGTTAGAGCTGCGGATAAAAAATAACTAAAGCAATAAGTTAAAATGATGGCAGAACATATGTAATGAATTGTGCGGTGTGTTTATTTTTGTTCTTGGTGGTGGACGCAAAAAAATAATTGTAAAACTTCAGTGTTGAAGCGGTTGGATAAGCTTCGCAAGACATTTTTTAGTTTTTTTATTTAAAATACTTGCTAAAAATTTTATTTTATTGTATCATTTACAACATAATTTATTTTTTAGGATAATTAATTGTTGGTTTAATTTAGAAAGGGAGTCATTGATGAAAAGAACAAAAATCTTAAGGAAAATTGTGTTGGGGAGTCTTCTGACGGCGGTATGCGGTAATGCCGTATGTAGTGCTGAAGGGATTGATATGCCTTTTTTTACTGTGGATGAATTAGAACGAGTTGATGGTACTGCATCTATCGATTCCAGTAAGGTCAATCATTCTACCAAAGGGATTTATTCTGTCGATCAGGATTTTATCTATAGTAGTGATGTTAAACTTGATATTAATGGTTTTGCCGGTGCGAAGAGTAATTCCACAGAATCTGTCGGGATTTTTGGTACCAGAGGAACTGTTGACATACAAAAGCTGGAAATGAATTTTATTGATAATCCAGATAAAGTGCATGATATTTCCATCTATGGTATCAAGACATATTCTTCGGGTGTAGTAAAACTTGGTGATAATTCTAAATTAACCATGGCTGGTAATTCGAGTAAGGTAATTAAAGGAATATATGCTGGTAATAATTCGACACCAGTGGCTGGTGTTATTGGTATAGGCGATAGTTTTGAAATGAATATTATAAATTATGGAACTGGAGTAGCTTATGGTATTCAGGCTTATGACAATGGCACCATTACTGTTGGTGACAATTTAAAACTTTTTGTTTCAGGTGCAAATGACACCAGGGGCGTTGAGGTTGGATTTAACAGTGCTGCAGTTGATTTAGGTAGTAATGCCGATATTAATGTTTCCAGCAGTAGCGGCAAGGCTACTGGCGTATTTGTTTATGGTACAGGAGCTTTTACAGCCGATAATGCTTTAAAATTAAGTGTGTCAACAGAAAATAAGGCAAATAATGCTTATGGGGTTTTAGTGCGTAATGCTGGCAGTAATGTGGTATTGAACGGTGCAGAGATAGTTACGTGGCAGGGGGATAGACTTGGTGGCGCAGTGTATGCTTATGACCATGGAAGTTTTATTGGCAATACCGGTAAATATAGTATTTATGGCGATATTATCAGTAAAAGCGGTGGTAAGATCGATATTTCAGCGAATAATTCTTCCTTTATTGAAGGGAAAATAGTGACAGGCAGTGATGCCGAAACGACGATAAAATTGGCAGATAATTCTTTGTGGCATGTGACAGATACTTCAAATGTGACTAATTTGACACTTGACAATTCTGTTATTGATATGAGGATTGGCAGTATTTTCAGTACTTTAACAATAGAAAATATGAGTGGTAATAATGGCGTTATAAAAATGGAGATTGATGCCAGCCAGAATTCGGACAACAGCGATAGATTGTATATTACCGGAACGTTGAGTGGTACACACCATGTTGAGTTATATGAAGTCAACGGTTATACTCCTGTAGGTGAAGAGGGAGTTGGTACTGTATTAGCTACGGTCAAGGTCAATGACGGCACCTTGGTAGCAAAGGACGGGGAAGGAACTTTGTATTGGAAACGCTACGAACTCAACCATCAGGAGACGGCTGATACCAGTGGCGAATATAGCAGAGACTGGTATTTGGATAAAGTAACCAATACTGAAGGCACTACTACCAGCGTAGATACGGTGCTGTCGGTTAATGCACTTAATTATCACACATGGCGTACAGAAAATGATAAGTTGATGCAGCGTATGGGTGAATTACGCCATAATGGGGAAGCAGAGCAGGGGGTATGGTTTAAGCTGAAGGGAACGAAGATAAGCCGTGAAAGCAGTAAATTTGGTTTTGTAAATAAATATTCTACTTATGAGTTAGGCTATGACCGTGTAGCGAAAAAGACGGATAAAATGACACAATATCAGGGAGTGGCTTTTACTTATACGGATGGTAACAGCAGTTACAATAGTGGTAGCGGCAATAACAGTAGCAGGGCCATTAGTTTTTATGATACGCGGCTTGGTGAAAAAGGTCATTATCTGGATGTTGTTTTAAGAGTTAGTAATATGGACAATGACTTTAAGGTTTATGATACTAGAAATAATAAAATTACCGGCGATTTTAATAATCATGGTATAGCTTTGAGTGCTGAATATGGGCGTAAAAATGCTTTAAAAAAAGGCTGGTACATCGAGCCGCAGGCCCAGTTTTCTTTAGGCTATCTGGGCGGTGACAATTATACGACCAGCAATGGTATCGAAGTAAGTCAAAGTGGTATCAAAAGTGCTGTCGGACGTGTCGGCTTCAATATCGGCAAAGAGCTTGGCGGAAAAGGTATGGTTTACGCGAAGGCCAATTTGCTGAACGAGTTTGGCGGCGATTATGATGTAACGATGTGTGATGGCAGGGATAGCGTTAAAGTTGGCGATACGTTTAACGATACCTGGTTTGAATATGGCATTGGTACGGCTTTTGCCACCGGAAAAAACAGCCACATATATTTAGATGTGGAACGCAGCGCAGGCAGCGATTTTACAAAGGATTGGCAGTGGAACATTGGCGCTCGCTGGACTTTTTAAGCAAGGGTTAAAGCTGTGACAGATTTTTTAGAGGTTGTTACTACTGGGGAAATGAGGTTTTAGCAGCTTCCGGACAGTTGGGGAAATGCTGTTTATTTTGGATTTGAGTAAGTGGCATTTTATTGTTAGATAGTTAGTTTTTGAAATATAAATATTTTTCACAGCACAGACCAAATAGATCTGTGCTTTTTTTAATTGTTTTATTATACGGAACTGATTATAGTTTAACGGGCATATTTACAGTTTTTGGTGGTAATCGTTGTGTTAAAAATAGAAAGAAGTAAAGATGGGAAATGGCTTCAGTGGCTGTATCACAGAAATTTTGCTGTTGCAATGCAGAAACGGAATAGTTAGTGGATGAAAAAGAACTTGTTAAAACAATTAATTTGTTATACCATAAGCGAAGTATCTATGGTTTTAGTTGAATTGCATGAGTAAATGAAAACCTGGAACAATTGTAAAGGAGAGGGTTAAACTATGAAAAGGAAAAAAGATGTAATTAAAAAAGCAGTCTTGGCAAGTGTTTTAGCAATGTCATTAAATAACGTTGTGTGGGCTGCTGAGGGTGTTGATGCGCCCTTTACTACTGTTGGTGCATTGGAAGGCGTTGGGGGAACGGCGACAATCACATCGAGTAATTTGACGGGTCCAACAAAAGGTATTTTTGCCAGCGGACATGATTTTATTTATAACAGTGGCAGTATCAAACTGGATATTAATGGTTTTGCTAATGCTGCAAACAGCGGACATGATTCTATTGGTATTTTTGCTTATGATGGTGTCATTGATTTGAAACAGATTGAAATGAATTTTAACGATGATACTTTAACTGTACATAATATTGATGTTTATGGTATTAAGACATATGCTTCCGGAGTTGTAAAAATCGGTGATGATTCTAAAATCACTGTTTCCGGTAATGTCAGCGGTCTGGATTCCAATAATCAGCCTAATGTGATGAAGGGTATGTATGCCGGTGATAATGCGACAATGGATTCAGGTATTATTGAAGTTGGAGATAATTTAGAGTTGAATGTTATCAATGCGGGAACTGGCTGGACTTATGGTATCGATTCTTATGACGGAGCTACTATTTCTGTTGGTGATGGGTTGAGGTTATTTGTTACAGGCGGAAAGGATACCAGAGGAGTCGAGGTTGGTTTTAACGACGCTAAGGTTACTTTGGGGGAAAATGCTTCTATCATTGCTAACAGCAGGGATGGCGTGGCGTTGGGAGTATTTGTATTTAATAAAGGGAAGTTTGAGGCAGCTAAGGATCTTGTTATTAACGTCAGTGCGGATGATGGAAGCCAATGGGCAGCAGGTGTGTTGGCGCAAGGCACTGGCAGCGAGGCTGTATTAAATGGAGCTGTTATCAGTGCGACTGAGGGCGGTACTGCGAGTTATGCTATTTATACTTATAATAACGGCAGCGTGGTTGGTAATGCGGGCAAATATAATATTTACGGCAATATCCTTAATAACAGTGGCGGCACAGTTGATCTTACTACTAATAGAGGATCATTTATCGAGGGCTGGATAAGCACTGCCAGTACAGCTGAAACTAATATTTCGCTGGAGGAGGCTTCCTATTGGAAGGTGACTGGTGATTCTAACCTGACGCATTTGCATAACGATAATTCGATAGTGGATATGACTCACGACAGTAATATTTTCAGTACTTTGACGGTAGATAATCTCAGCGGTGAGAACGGCGTTATCAAAATGGATATCGATGCCAGTCAGAATTCGTTGAACAGCGACAAGCTGTATGTTACCGATACGTTGACCGGGACGCAGTATATTGATTTGTACGAGGTCAATGGTTATACGCCTGTAGGGGAAGAAGGCGTCGGTACGGTGCTGGCGACTGTCAATAACCATAACGGCAGTTTTGCCGCTGTAGATGGTGAGGGTACGCTGTACTGGAAGCGTTATGAGCTGGATCATCAGGATACTGGCGATACGAGTGGTAATTATACTAAGGACTGGTATTTGAAGCAGGTAACGAATATTGATCAGCCTACTACCAGTACGGATACGATCCTTGCAGCCAATGCGCTGAACTATCACACGTGGCGGACAGAAAACGACAAGCTGCTGCAGCGTATGGGTGAGCTGCGTCATAATGGCGAAGAAGCCCAGGGGGCCTGGTTCCGGCTGCGGGGAACAAAAATCGGTCGTGACGGAAAATTTGATTTTGAAAACAAGTATACTTCTTACGAGCTGGGTTACGATACCATAACTAAAAATACTGACGACAAGATACGTTATCAGGGGGCGGCGGTGAGCTATGTTGACGGCGACAGCAGTTACAATCGTGGCAGCGGCGACAACAGCAGCAAGGCGATCAGTTTCTATAATACGGAAATCGGCAGTAAAGGGCATTATTTGGATGTGGTGTTTAAAGTCAGTAATCTGGAGAATGATTTTAAGGTGTACGATACGAAAAATAATAAGATCACCGGTGATTTTAACAATAACGGCGTATCGCTGAGTGCTGAATACGGCCGCAAAAATGTCTTGCACAACGGCTGGTATATCGAGCCGCAGGCCCAGTTTACTTTAGGTTATCTGGGCGGTGACAGTTATACTACCAGTAATGGTATCGAAGTAAGCCAGAGCGGGATCAAAAGCGCTGTCGGACGTATCGGATTCAATATCGGCAAAGAGGTCGGCAGCAAAGGCGTCGTTTATGCTAAGGCCAATCTGCTGCATGAGTTCGGCGGCGGTTATGATGTAACGATGTATGACGGCAGGGATAGAGTTAAGGTTGGCGATACCTTTAACGATACCTGGTTTGAATATGGTGTTGGCGCCGCTTTTGCCGCAGGTAAAAACAGTCATGTTTATCTGGATGTGGAACGCAGTTCAGGCAGTGATTTTACTAAAGACTGGCAGTGGAACATCGGCGCCAGATGGACGTTTTGATAACTTTGCATTGTTATAGGGGAATATTAGCAATGTATAAGTGAGGGGTGCAGGCTTGTGAAAGCAGCTGGCAGAAATTACAAGCTGCTTTTGCATGCTGTTATAAAGCAGGTAACAGGTTAAGCTGGCAATATAAAAACCACTCAGCTTTTATAGTTGAGTGGTTTTGTTGTGCTTAATCCCAGCGTTTTAAAATATCGGCGACGATTTCTTTTTGTGTCTTTTTACGTTTTTTCTTTTCAAAGTTACGATAGTTGTTATCGCGGTGGTCGGTCGAATAATCTGCATAATCTATGTCGTTGTTTTCGTATTGTTCGTAGCTGCGGTTATAATCGCCGTGTCCGTCGTCCAGCAGTAGCGGGACAAAAACTGCAGCGGCAGGCAGCTGAAAGTTTACAGTCAGGTTTTCCATATGGGCCTCCGTCATCAAAGGTTAATAGTTGTTTATATTTTAACACGGCTGCACCTGCTAGTAAATATTTTTGCAGCGATTGACAAAAACTGGCGGCGGTTATACCATAAAAACATAAAGGAGATGTTACTGTGAGCAAATCTTATAAAGACCAGTTTAAGGAAGAAAGTGTCAGGCGCCGGCAGCGTCAGCAGAAACAGATCGCCGCTGTAATAATTTTGATCGGTGTGCTGGTTTCGGCTGCTATATGGTATCTAGACGGGCTGAGTAAAGAACAGCATGTGCCGCAGCAGACATCTCAGCAGCAGTCGGCGCAGACTGCTGAGCAGCCAGGGCAGGAGGTCAAGCCGGAAACTCCTGCTGCAGAGCCTCATAAAGAGGAGCAAAAGCAGCCGGAAGCTGTTAAGCCTGCTTATACGATATTGATAGATAAAAGTGATTACAAGCTGTATGTGCTGAAGGATAACGAAGTAATTAAGCAATGGGGCGTTGCTGTTGGGGCAAAACAGGGTCAAAAGCAGCGTGCCGGCGATATGACTACGCCGACAGGTAATTTTGAGGTGGACGAGATTTTAGACGCATCGTACTGGACGCATGATTTCGGCGACGGCAAAGGTGAGATTAAAGGGGCTTACGGGCCTAATTTCATTTCTCTGGTAACAGGCTGGGACGGGATTGGTATTCATGGTACACATGCGCCGGAATCCATTGGTACGATGGTTTCTGAAGGTTGTGTGCGGATGCGTAACGGCGAGCTGCTGGAGCTTCTGCCATATGTCGAGGTCGGTACTAAAGTTACGATACGGGAATAAACTGCCGGACAGCCTGGGGACATTGATTTTTACGCTGTCACAGCTTGACAAAAAGGTGATTCTGCGCTAAAATAACATCGTTGCGGAACTATAGCTCAGTTGGTTAGAGTACCTCGTTGACATCGAGGGGGTCACTGGTTCGAGTCCAGTTAGTTCCACCAGATTGAAAAGTAACCCTATAACTTCGTCAGAAGTTATAGGGTTTGTTTTTTATTATTTATTACGGCATTGCTGTCAAAGTTGCGGATATGCTGAAGCATAAAAGTCAAAAGCACCTGCGTGAAAACGCAGGTGCTTTGTGCTCCAGGCGGAGCAAAAGATATCGGCTCATCAATATCAAGTGAGATTATAACACAGATAGTCATTGCTGGCAATGTTTTATTATTTTTCAAAGGATAGGCGCCGGGCTGTTTAGATTTAGCTGATTGTTAACTTTTAATCTGGATAGTGACTTTGCAAATAATATATGTTATATTGTTAAGCAAAACTATAGGTGAGGTGTTTGGATGGATGCAAACAGTACTGGACTGCGGGGGCTGCTTGATGTGGTGAAGTCGAACAGGCTGATGTCGACAGGGGTGATAGGATTTCTTCTGCTGATGGCTGTTATGGCGGTCATTGACGGTGGAATAAGTATGATGCCGCTGATTTTAGCAACTTGCGCAGTGGGGACGGCTGCTGTATTTTTTTGGCAGGCCGGCAGCTACAGAGTCGATATTTATGAAAACGGGCTGGAAATTTTTGGCGGGGTATTAACAAGAGCCGGAATATATTTGTATAAGGATATTGAGAGTATCGATATCGAAGATACGACATACAGATTATTTGGTGTTTTTCCGGTACTAAAATATACGACTGTTTCCATTCAGGGTAAAAATGACTTGTGGACGCAGCTCAGCAGTTTTAATTTTACTGATTTGAAAGTTAAAATGCAGCAGGTAAAAAAACGGTTGGCAAAGTAAAAAACATACATAAGATAGGGGATGAAATTTATGAGGATCAAAGTAAGCGGTGAGCTGGGAACGGCAGTTATGAGCTTGGCGGTGATAGGTCTTTATTATGGCGCTGCCAGCTTTCTCGTCGAAAATGTTATTCTGCGCAATCTTACTGAAGAAGAACGGGATGAACATATTCTAAGTAAGCTGTTGTTCTGGAGCACGGTGATTTTACTGGTTGCCGATGTTCTGCTGGTCATTTTACCAGCCTTCGGGATGCAGTTGTTGCCGGTAACGATTTTAGATTTTATGTAGCTGAGTCGATAAAAATATTAAAGAACTGTACTTTAGACAGTCTGTAGCTTATGATAACTGCTGCAGGCTGTTTTTTATTTGAAGTTCATAATTATTTCGCTGGTAACTTGAATCTGAAATAGGGTAAAATATAGATACAGGCTGCATGAGAATATCGGGCGGCAATTATAAAGGAGTGAGAGCAAATGGCAACAGGCTATCCTTTTAAAAAATATAATTTTAATGTTTTGATAGATGGTAAAGCAGTAGGGTATTTTTCAGAAGTTTCAGCACCTGAGATGGCTGACGAGCCCATAGAATACCGGGCAGGTGATCATCAGGCAGGCACGCCTGTGAAAATGCCGGGCTTAAAAAAGTATGGTAACGCAACACTGAGATGGGGCACATCTGTTTCGCGGTATTTAACGGATTGGTTTGAAAGTGTTGAGCGTGGAGAGTTTGAGCGGAAAAATGTGACGATCGAGCTTTTGGACGATTGCCAAAAAGTAATGGCACGCTGGCAGCTTGTTAACGCCTGGCCTGTTAAACATTGTGTTCCGAGGTTTAACGCCGAAAGTAATGAAAATGCGATAGAGAATATGGAGCTGGCGCATGAAGGGCTGGAACGCGAGTTTTAAAAACAGCTGTGAGAATGAATTTTAAATATTGAATGAGGTAATTGTTATGCGTAAGATTTTGGCAGGCAGGGTCTATCGGCATTTTAAAGGGAAGGACTATAAGGTGTTAGTTGTGGCACAGCATACTGAAACAGGTGAGCAGTGCGTTGTTTATCAGGCTTTGTATGATGATTTTGCTTATTATGTGCGGCCTTACGCGATGTTTGCTTCTGAGGTGGATCGTGAAAAGTATCCCGAGGTGGAGCAGCAATATCGTTTTGAGCTGACCGAGGAAGAATATGACTGATTATATTTTAAACGGCGTTTTAGGCTTGGCGGTGGGCGATGCGTTGGGGCAGCCGGCGCAGGGAAAAACACGCGAAAGTCTGAAGTTCAGCCCGGTACTTGAGATGAGGCAGGGTCTGTGGTCGGACGATACCAGTCTGACTCTGTGCACTTTAGCAAGCCTGCGCGAAAATGACTGGCGGCTTGATTATCATGATTTGCTGCGGCGTTTTGCCAAGTGGCTGGAATATGGCTATCTGACGCCTGAAGGCGTGGCCTTTGATATTGGCGCAACAACGAAGCAGGCGCTGCTGAATTATTTGAACGGAGTACCTCTGGAGTGCTGCGCACCGCGTAACGAATGGAACTGCGGTAATGGTTCGCTGATGCGGATTTTGCCGGTAGAGTTTTATTTGCAGGCACAGCCGGCAGCAGGACGATATGAAATCATTCGTAATGTTTCGGCGCTGACCCATGCGCATATTTGCTGCACTTTGGGATGTTTTTTGTATTGTGCTGTTGCCGGTGAGATCATTCAGCACCGGGAGCGTTTTAAGCTGGCAACTTTACTTGTGCGGGGTGTTACCAGGGCTGTAGATGATCTGCGGCAGGTGGCTGATGCAGATGATAACCGTGAGCTGCATTATTACAGCCGTATTATTGACCGCAGTGTGTATGAATTGCCGGCAGATGAAATCGAGAGCAACGGTTATGTTGTAGATACGCTGGAAGCGGCGTTGTGGTGTCTGGCCAATACGAATTCATACCGCGAATGTCTGTTGTGGGCTGTAAATTTGGGTGAGGATGCCGATACAGTTGCTGCCGTTGCCGGCAGTCTGGCAGGTTTGTACTATGGTTATGACAGTATTCCGCACGAATGGCTGGCGGGTTTGAAAAATAAGGAAATGATCGTGCGTGTGTGCGGTTAGGCAGAATTTTAAAAACAGCATAAAGATATGGAGACAGGAATGACAGTAGCTTATGAGTTGATACGAAGTAAACGCAGGACGATTGCTATTGTGATCGACAGCGAGGGCAAGTGCAGGGTGCGGGCACCGTTGCAGGCCCGTTTGAGCGATATAGAACATTTTGTGCAGGCAAAGACCGGGTGGATAGAGCAGAAACAGCAGCATTATGCCTCAGTGCAGAAGAAGCGGCAGCTGATATTGACCGATGGGATGCAGTTGTCTGTATTGGATAACAGATATACTCTGCGTCTGGCGGAGCTTGGTCAGGTGCAGGTAAACGGTACAGTGCTGTTGTGTCCACAGTTCAAACCGCAGCAGGCACTGGAAAAATGGCTGCGGCAGCAGGCTTTAGCAGTTTTGCAGGAACGGACAGCACATTATGCGGAGTTGATGGGTGTTGTTTATCAGAGTGTGAAGCTGTCTTCAGCGGCGAAACGCTGGGGTTCGTGCAGTATAAAGGGAAATTTGAATTTTTCGTGGCGGCTGGTATTTTATCCGCTGGCAGTTTTAGATTATGTTGTGGTGCATGAGCTGAGCCATATTGACAATATGAATCACAGCCGTCGTTTTTGGCAGCGTGTAGCCAGTGTTTTACCTGATTATCAGATGCGGCAGCGTTGTTTAAAGCAGCAGGCGTATATTTTGCAGTGGTTAAGATGAAAACCCGCTTCTATATTTTGTATAGAAACGGGTTTTGTTTATGCTGCAAGTTTTTATTTTATTGTTGTTTGGGAGGCATTTGTGCCAGCAGGATCGCGGCAAAGACCAGTACGCAGCCTCCTATTTCACGCAGGGAAAGCTGTTCGCCCAGCAGCAGCCAGCCTGCGAAAACCGAAAAGACGGATTCCATACTTAAAATGATGGAAGCTAAAATAACATTGACGTATTTTTGACCAAGGATCTGCAGGGTATAGGCGATGCCGCAGGACATGATGCCGGCGTATAAGATAGGCAGCCAGGCCTGGTCAAGCGCTTCCCAGGACGGCGTTTCATAAAAGAAGATGGCAGGCAGACTTAAAATACCGCAGACGGCAAATTGCAGCAGCGACATCCGCACACCGTCTACCAATACGGAAAAACGTTCGATAGTGATGATATGCAGTGCGAAAAAGCAGGCGCAGGCCAAAATGATCATATCGCCGTAATTGACGCTGAAATTTTCGGTAATACAGATAAAATACATACCGACAGCGGCAATAAAAACGCTGAGCCATTGCAGTTTGGTAACGGTTTTGTGTACAATAAGCCCAAAAAGGGGCACGATAACGATATAGAGCGTAGTAATAAAACCGGCTTTGCCGACAGTGGTATGGCCGATACCGATCTGCTGCAGAGTACTGGCGATAGTCAGCACGATACCGCAGACGATGCCGCCGGTAATAAGGTCCTGCTGTTCTGTTTTGTTATCAGTACCCCAAATAGAAAAAGGTCTGCCTGCAAGCCGGTCAAAAAAGGCGACGCAGGGGATCAGAAAAACCGCGCCGATCAATGAGCGGAGGCCATTGAAGGTAAATGCGCCTACGTGGTCGGCTCCGACGCTTTGTGCGACAAAGGCCAGTCCCCAGATCAGGGCGCAGAAAAACAGCATCAGGCTGCCTTTTAATTGATGTTGCTGCATCTATAACACTCCTGTTGTTTATAAAAGTATGAACTTTTATATTTTAGCATTATTTTAGGGAAAGTTTAAGTAATTAGGCAAAATTTTATAATTCGGAAAATTCAGCAGATAGTGCATTAATGGCAGATGGTGTTATAATTAATGTAAATATTTAGAAAAGATGGTGGCAGATTGATGAGCAGGGACTTTTTTGTGGCAGATTTTGAGTTTACTCAATATACCAAAAGAATGGGACGTCCACGAGGATTTTTTTCAGAAATAATTGAGATCGGCGCGGTGAAAATAGATGGAATTTCCCTTGCGGTCACAGGTAAGATCCAAAATTTTGTCCATCCGCATTTTTATCCGAAGCAGGCTAAAGAGGGAATGGATTTTTGTATGATTACTGAAAAGGATATGGAATCAGCAATAGAATTTGGAGAGATGCTTGAACAGATCAAAGCTTTATATGTACCGGGGCAGACTTATTTTGTGGCCTGGGGTGATGAGGATTATAAGGTGGTGGCGGAAGGCTGCAGACGGCATAAATTGGAAAATCCTGTTTTACCTGAAGACTATCTTGATCTGGCGGCAGCTTATAAGCTGCTGAAAGGCGATACGTATACGACTGGGCTGAAGAAGGCAATAGAAGAACAAAACGTTGATACAGGCGGTTTGTGGCATACTGCTTATGACGATGCTGCCAATACCGGCAAGCTGCTGGTAAAATTGCTTGCTGACGGCTGGAAGCCGGAGGCTTACTGGGACGAGGCAGCAGAGCTGCATAAATAAAATACAAAAAAAGCTTCGCAGCGGGTAATTTTATGCTGCGAAGCTTTTTTATAACATTTTTAATCGCTATACTTTTCGGGAAAGAAAATACGCAGAATATGTTCGTCGTGTTCTTTGCCAAGGGAGTTGCCGATAAGGAAGAAAATCAACGAAGCGCCGATGCCGATAACTATCTGGTGCAGATCAAAGAATTTGATTTGCAGCGCCATAGTAGTGCAGTAGGCGAGTACGCCGCCAGCCATAGCGAAAACGGCGCCGGTGCGGTTGGCTTTTTTCCAGAACAGCCCGAAGATCAGGACCCAGAAGAATGCTGTTTCCAGGCCTCCGAAAGCGAACATATTTATTTTCCAGATAACGCTGGGTGGGGCAATGGCAATAAAGTAAACTCCAAGGCCAAGGATAACGGTAGCACCCATGCTGAACAGACGTATCGTATTATTGGAAACTGTTTTATGGCGTTTGGAGCATTCGTGCATATATACGTCTTTGATGATAGCGGAAGAGGAGGCCAGCAGCAGGGAAGACACGGTAGAAATAGTTGCTGCGATAGGACCGATGATGGTGATGCCGGCCCAGAAGGGGTCCATGGTTCCAATGATAGTAAGCGGGGTGATGTTATCGACGCTGCCGCCGTAAGCCTGCAGGGTATCGGTAAGCACGCCCTTGGAAAGGACGCCGATCCAGGTAGCGATCAGAGTCATGGCGCCGATAACGACGGTGCCGATAATCATAGCGTTATGCAGGGCTTTTGTGTTTTTGTAACTGATACCGCGGACTACTGATTGCGGTAGTGCCAGTGTACAGACACCAACAAGCAGCCACTGGCTGATATAGAGCGAGATCGGCATTTTGCCGCGGGAAAGCGGTTCCAGCATATCGGGATGATTGGTTTGGATATGGGTCATGATTCTTTCATAACCGCCTCCTGTTTCCAGCATTGAGAAGAAGAGGATAAAAAGGCCGATGATCATAGCGACGGCACAGATAGCGTCAGTAATGGCAACGCCTTTGAAGCCGCCAACAGTAGTATAAAAGACAACGATCAGGCCAAATAATGTCAGTCCAGTGACATAGGAGAAACCTGTAACAGCTTCAAAGAGCTTGGCAGCTCCCACGAACTGGGCGACCATCGTCGCACAGAAGAAGGCAACGATCACCAGCGCGGAAATATTGGCAAGCAAATCGGATTGATAGCGGCTGCGGATAACATCGACTACTGTAACAGCGTCAATTTTGCGTGAAACCATAGCGATCTTTTTGCCGAAAATACCTAAAACGAGGAAGATGACTACGACTTGTACGATCGCCATATAAAGCCAGCCATAACCGATGGCCCAGGCCATACCGGGACCACCGACAAAGGTGCTGACTGAGCTGTAGGTCGCAACGGTAGTCATAGCCAGGACAAAACCGCCCAGACTGCGGCCGCCGATAAAATAATCTTTAGCAAAGTTCTGCTGGCGGTCGCCGCGGGAAGCTCGCTGCACCCAAAAGCTGACGCCAAGCATAAAGGCAAGGAATAAAAGAACAGGCCAGAGGTGGAAGAAATTACCCATTGATTTCATCCTCCTTGTCGTCCAAGTCCATATCTTTAAAGATGCAATTGGCAAGAACTACAGAAACGACGATGACAAACAGCCAGGTGCCGATGCAGCCTGCCCAGACCCACAGGGGCGTCTGGAAAAATTCTACCTTAACGTCAGCAAGACCAAAGCCTGCGACGCACCAAAAGACGATGACAATAAGAAGGGCTAACCAGGTGGCATTTGCTTCCCGATTAGCCTGTTTGAATTTTTCTTTACGATTCATTTTTTGCTCCTTCTGCAGTATCGGCCAGGATGAAAAGAGTGAGCGGTCCGGTCTGCGGGATTTATCGCTATTATTGTACCACATTTTTGTTATTTGCCAAGCTATTTATCAAATAAAGGAGATATTTTTGGGAACTGGACGATTATCAAAACGTTTGAGCAAAAACGTTGCGTCAGGCGAAGATAAAAAGTTCTTGTATGTCTTGTGGGGGGGTACTCTTGTGCTATAATAAGGACAGAGGGGAACGGAGGGAGAATATGTTTTATAAAAAAGTAACTTCCCGTGATCATAAATGGTTTTTTCTACTGCGTTATGGTGATTTAAAAGAGGGTTTGGAAATGTGGAGCAGCCGCAGTTTAAAATGGCAGTATTTTGATTATCAGCAGAGCAGAAGCCTGCAGGCGATTTTGAATGACACTGACTTATGTAATGATATTATGCCGGAAGAAGCCGCAGATATCATAAAAAAATATCTTGATCAGGAGCAAGGATAGATTCCCTGCTCTTTTTTATTTGGCAATTTATAAAAGTAGCTGCCGGAGCAGGTCGGTGCTATAATAGATAATATCCTGTAAATTGTGAGGTAATAATGATGATTAATAAAACACGTATTTTAAATGAATTTATAGAACTGGTCAGTGTGCCCTGTCCTAGTAAGGACGAAAAGGCCGAAGCCGATCTGCTGGTACAGAAGCTGCAGGCAATGGGACTGGAAGTAAAGGTGGACGATGCCGGCAGGAAGATCGGCGGGACAACAGGCAATGTGTGGGCATTTTTACCGGGCAATGTAGAGGGTGCAGCCGGACTGTTTTTTGAAGCACATATGGATTCAGTGCCGCCGACAACGGGAACGAAGGTCGTGCGCAGGGACGGAGTCCTTTATTCTGACGGAACTACTACTTTAGGCGGTGATGATAAAGTTGGTATAGCGGCTGTGCTGGAAGCAGTGCGGGCCGTGCAGGAGCAGAATATCCCGCATGGCGATATCCAGCTGTGTTTTACGATTGCCGAAGAGATCGGTTGTCTGGGAGTGGTCAATCTTGATCCGAAGGATATCAGGGCTGATCTCGGTTATTGCCTGGATATCGGTGGTGCACCCGGTATCGTTACGAACTCTGCGCCGCGGCTGTTCGATATTTATTTTACAGTCAAAGGTAAGTCGGCTCATGCAGGTATCGAGCCGGAAAAAGGTATCAATGCCATTATGCTGGCGGCGAAAGCTTTGACGGCGCTGCCTGCTTACGGACGTCTTGATGAAGAAACTACATTAAATATAGGACAGATCGAAGGCGGTGCTGCAACAAACATCGTTGCGGAGCAGGCTAAATTCGTGATCGATATGCGCTGTATGGACCCTGATAAGCTGGAGCGGCTGAAGAATGAAACAATCAGGTGTATCAGAGAAGTGGTTGAAGCCGGCGGCGGTATTTTAGAGGTTGATCCGGTAGAAGGCTGTCCTGCTGTTCATGTAGCGGAAGACCATGCGGCGGTATTGCTGGCTAAGCAGGCAGCCGATAATCTGCAGCTGCCTTTTGAACTGACGAAAACAGGTGGCTGCAGTGACGGCAATTTCCTCTGCGGCTATGGTTTGCCCTGCGTGCTTCTAGCTACAGGTATGAACAAGGTACATACTACAGAAGAGTGCCTGCGTGAGTGTGATTTGTACGACTGCGCTCGCTGGGTAACGGAAATAATCCGAATTACCGGGGAAAAATAGCCAGGCTGTTTTCACAATAACCAAAAACAGAAAATTACATTAAACGAGAAAAATGAAAAAGAATATTGACTTTGTGTAAAAACATATCTATAATTGATAGTGCCGAAAGTTTTGGGTGTCCTCCTGAAATACTTGGCGTGGAGCCGTAAGTTTTTGCTTACGGCTTTTTTATATAAAGAAAAGTTTAGTGTCAGGAAAATAGTGTATACTTTGTCAGTTTAATTGACTTTAGCCGTTAATTTTTATATAATTTTTTATTATGATGTTTCGACTTTAAAGGAGCGATAAAACGATTATGAAGTACATGACTGGTAATGAAATTCGTGAGAAATTTTTAAAATTCTTCGAAGATAGAGGACATTTGATCCTGCCCAGCGCGTCACTCATTCCTCAGGATGATCCGACGCTGCTTTTGATTGGCGCCGGTATGGCTCCTTTCAAACCTTTTTTTACAGGTAAAATGAAACCGCCTTCTCCTCGTATTGCGACCTGCCAAAAATGCGTGCGTACAGGCGATATTGAGAATGTCGGCCGTACTGCCCGCCACCATACTTATTTTGAAATGCTTGGTAATTTCTCTTTCGGCGATTATTTTAAAAAAGAGATCATTCCCTGGAGCTGGGAATTTGTTACCAAAGAGTTGGGGATTCCTGCTGATAAGCTGTGGATTACTATCCATACCGAAGATGATGAAGCTTTTGATATCTGGCATAATGTCGTTGGATTGCCTGAAGACCGCATCGTACGGTTGGAAGAGAATTTTTGGGAGATCGGCAGCGGCCCCTGCGGTCCCTGCTCCGAGATTCATGTCGATCTGGGTGAAGAACGCGGCTGCGGCAAACCGACTTGTGCTGTAGGCTGCGATTGTGACCGTTTCCTGGAAATCTGGAATCTGGTATTCACTCAATATAATCAAAATGAAGATGGTACTTATACGCCGCTGGCTAACAAAAATATTGATACCGGTGCCGGTCTCGAACGTTTGGCTTCCGTGCTACAGGGCAAACCGTCTAATTTTGAAACGGATCTGATTTTCCCGATCATTGAATATGCATCTGAAGTAGCGGCTGTAGAATATGGCAGAGAAAGAAAAACCGATATTTCTTTGAAGGTAATTGCCGACCATGCCCGCAGTATGACTTTTATGATCGCCGACGGTATCCTGCCTTCCAATGAAGGCCGCGGTTATGTTTTACGTCGCATTCTGCGCCGTGCTGTACGTCACGGACGTTTGATCGGCATCGACAAAATGTTTTTGGCCGGTGCTGTGGATGTGGTTATTGAAATGTACGGTCATGTTTATCCAAACCTGGTCGAAAAACGCGAATATATCCAAAAAGTTATCGAAATGGAAGAAACAAGCTTCCTGCGTACTCTGCGTCAGGGCAGTGAACTGCTGAGCGACGAGATAGCTAAATTAGAGGCGGCAGGCGCTACGGTACTGGATGGAGCTACAGCTTTTAAACTGAACGATACCTTTGGCTTTCCGTGGGAACTGACTGCTGAAATCTTGGAAGAAAACGGAATGACGATGGATAAAGCTGGTTTTGACGCGGCGCTGGAGGTTCAGCGTAAAATGGCGCGTGAAGCCCGTGATGATAAAGCAGGCCGTCCGGTTATTTATAATACCCGCGGTATTGATATTGCTTCCTTAAAGGTTGATGAAGCTGCAGATACAGGTAAAATCGTTATGCTGTACCCTGCGCATGACGCACAGCCGATCGAAAATGCAGAAGATGGTAAAGACGTTGCCGTTATTCTTGATGTTACTGCCTTTCATGCTGAAGGCGGCGGCCAGTTAGGTGATTTGGGCCGTATCACTGCTCCTACAGGTGTGATTGAAGTTGAAAATACCAAAAAACTGCCGGACGGCGCTACGATCCAGATTGGGCGTGTAGTTGAAGGTACGGTCAATGTGGGCGATGCGGTAACTTACGAAGTAAACAGCTGCCGCAAAAGCGATATTGCCCGTAATCATACGGCAACGCATTTGCTGCACGCAGCTTTGAAATCTGTCTTAGGCGGTCATGTCAATCAGGCAGGCAGTTATGTAGGTCCGGACCGTCTGCGTTTCGACTTTTCGCATTTCTCGCCGGTAACAGAAGAAGAACTGAGCCGCGTCGAAGCTATTGTTAATGAAGAGATTTTGGCAGCCAAGGGTGTGACCATTGAAGAACTGCCGATTGAAGAAGCTAAAAAACGTGGTGCGATGGCGCTGTTTGGCGAAAAATATGGCGATATCGTGCGTGTCGTTACTGTACCGGGTTTCTCTATGGAATTCTGCGGCGGTGTTCATGTGACTAATACCGCTCAGATCGGTATGTTTAAAATAATTTCCGAGTCCAGCACCGGTGCTGGCGTTCGCCGTATCGAAGCTGTGACAGGACATGGCGCTGTGGCTCATGTCAACGAAATGGAAGCTATGGTAAAAGGCCTGGCTGCAAGCTTGAAATGCCGTGTAACTGATGTGCCTGCACGTTTGACAGCTCTGCAGGGCGAACTGAAAGCTGTTGAGCAAAAAGCTGCCGAGCTGGCCGATAAGATCGCTAAAGCTCAGGTCAGTGACGTTGACAGTCAGATTCGCGACATCAAAGGTATCAAAGCTTTAGTGCAGCAGATCAGTGTCGATGATATCGAAGCACTGCGTAATCTGGGTGACCAGATGCGTGATAAGGTCGGCGGCGTCGTTGTGCTGGCTTCAGTATTTGCCGACGGCAAGATCAGTATTCTGACTATGGCTACGAAAGATGCTGTCGCTAAAGGTATCCATGCCGGCAACATTGTCAAAGAGGTTGCCAGGATCTGCGGCGGCGGCGGCGGCGGACGTCCTGATATGGCACAGGCAGGCGGTAAAGATGCTTCTAAATTAGGTGAAGCGTTGGAAACAGCCTGGGGCGTTATCGAAACACAGGTAAAATAATAAATTGTGTAAAAAAACTTAAAGGCCGAGAGTATTCTCGGCCTTTATTTATACAAGTTCACAGTTATTTTATATTTTTTTGTCTCAAGGTATGCTACAATAGTAGTGTATCTATATCAAACGGTTGTTCAACAAGGGAATTTTGTATCAAGGAGGGATCAACGATGACTCAGGTATCGCAGGAAACAATGATGTTTAAGCGCAACAATGAAAATAAAGACGTCTCGCAAACAATCAGCGAGGTGTGCAAAGCGCTGGAAGAAAAAGGCTATAATCCTATTGACCAGCTCGTAGGTTATCTGCTCAGCGGCGATCCTACATATATTACCAGTCATGATGACGCACGCACGAAGCTGCGTCGTTTTGAACGTTATGAGCTTATTGAAGAACTGGTAGTAAAATATTTGGAAAAAAACACAAAATAAGACGGGGAGAGCTGCTTACATGAGAAGTATGTCTCTGGATGTCGGCACGCGGACTATCGGCGTAGCCGCCAGTGATCTGATGGGGATGATCGCCAACGGGGTGGAAACAATCCGTCGTACCAGTGAAGAACGTGATCTGCAGCGTATCGGCGAGCTTATCGCTGAATATGAAGTAGATACGATGGTGGTAGGTTATCCTAAGAATATGAACGGCAGTGTAGGCGAACGTGCGCAGAGCTGCGAGGATTTTGCCAGAGTGATCGGCGAAAGGTTCCCGCAGCTTAAAATCGTCTTATGGGACGAGCGTCTTTCGACAGTTGCCGCTGAAAAAGTTTTGATAGATGCCGACCTGCGCCGCAGCAAACGCAAAAAAGTTATCGACATGATGGCGGCTGTGGTGATTCTGCAAAATTATCTGGATAGTCCACAAAGTAAAAGGACGGAATGAAAGTATGGCGAAAAAAATATTTATCGGCTTTGTTGCGCTGGTTCTGGTTGCTTTCGTGCTGCTGTTCCAGTTCGGAGGCCGTGCTGCCGAAGAGCTCACTAAAAAGCTTCTGGCAGAGCAGACTGCGCTGCAGGGGACTTTAAAAGCTGAAGAAATTCAGGCTAACTGGTCGGGTGATGTTATTTTCAAAAATGTCGTCTGGGTAGGGCCGGATGGCAAAACGATTGCCGAAATACCTCTGGCTACGGTATCTGTCAATTTATTTGACGCTTTGCTGAAAGGCGGTACCGGAGCTTCTGTTGGTGATGTGGTGATCGATAAGCCCAGTTTTTTTGTGTCTTATAATAAAAAAGACGGTTTGAACATTGTCAATTATATCAATTTTCAGGTTGAAGAAGAGCAGAAGAACAATGAGCTGCTGACTGTAAAAAAGGCGGCTGCAGCAACGCAGTTCCGCGGTTTGATGGAAATCAAGGACGCGAAGGTGAATCTGCTGCTGGAGAGCAAGCCGCTGGATTTTGATAAAGTACAGTTCCAGGGAAATTTTAAACAATATCCAAAAATCAAATACGGTCTGCGTGTTAAAGACGGTAAAAGCGATATTATCGCTGACATCCAAAATGATTCAAGCACGACGGCAGTTGTGGCAGAGGTAAAGAAAATGCCGCTGCAGAATATCCTGAATGTTTTGCCGCAGGCTGCTGATGTGGTGATCACTGAAGGTAATCTGCCTGACGTAAAAATCAGGGCTGATAAAGCCGATGATAAATGGACTTTGAATATCGACGGTACGATCGACGGTTTGAAAGGCTCTTTGATCAATTATCCTGTAACGAAAGGCAGCGGCAAGTTTTCGGCTGATACCGAGGCTTTGAAGTTTGCCGGACTGAATCTGGAGGTAGCCGGACAGACGGTGGTCATAGACGGCAATGTTTATTATGCTGAAAAGCCGGAGGCAAAACAGACATATGCTTTGACTGTTAATGCGCCGAGCTTTGTGATAGAAGCTTTGAGTCCGGGCCTGGGCTTGAAGGATGCTGTTACCGCTTTGGGTAAGGTCAAGGGTACTATCGACAAACCTGAGGCTGAAGGCACCTTCGGACTTGATAAGCTGGCCTACGATCCGCTTTATATTACTGCGCTCAGCGGCAAGTTTCTGTATAAAGACGGAAAGCTTAATATCGGTGATGCTATTGGTAATGTTTATGCTGGTCAGGTCAATGTCAATGGTCAGATTGATACTAAAACCAAAGACTTCAAACTGGAAGTACAGGGTATAGACCTCGACAGCTCCGTAGTTACGGAAACGCAGGTCGACGGTCCGCTGTCATTTAAAATGCTGGCGATAGGAACTGCTGATGCAGGCAGTGCCACAGGTGCGGGCAGCTTCCGCATCGAGGAAGGCAAGTACATGATGCTGCCGTTCCGTTCCATCAAAGGTTCGATCACCAGACAGCAGGGAAAATTTGCTTTTTCCAATATCAAGATCGCTACCGCTGTCGGCAGCTTCGATACTAATATCATAGTTAAAGATAACGGTAAGCTTGGATTTGATCTGGATAAAGGTTTTTTAGCTGCACAGCTTGGTGAAAAATGATAAATTGACAGCATTACTGTAAATGATATAAAATGTATATAATTTAGAAACGAGGTGTCGTAATGGACCAAACAGAAAATAAAGAAAATATGGAAGCTATGGAAGAAGAACAAATCGTAGTTATTACTGACGATGAAGGCAACGAATTATATTTTCGTGAAGAAATGGTAGTACCTGTAGGCAAGAAAAATTTCGCTATTTTAGCGCAGATCAATTTGGAAGACTGCGAATGTGAAGATGAAGATTGTCACTGCCATGAACATGAGGAAGACGAAGAAGAAGAAGAAAATGTGATTATCGCCCGTATTGAGTTTGATGAAAACGGCGAAGAAGTTTATTTAGCTCCTACAGACGAAGAGTTTGATGAAGTAAAAGCTGCTTACGAAAAACTCATGGAAGACTGGGACGAAGAATAACAACTGCTAGTGCCGGACATACTGTCCGGCACTTTTTGAGCTTTATTATCTCTGGTGTGAAGGGAATGGAAAAATGAGGAAGGTACTGCCATTTTTTTTAGGCATCTTTCTGGTAGTTGTAGTAGGTGCTTACTGGGTATTGAACTACACTGGCAGCAATAAAGATCTGGCGACTGGAAGCCCGTATCTGATTACGGTTGAGCCGGGGATGACTACTGCGGATATCGCAAATCTTCTGCATAAGCAGAAATTGGTGAAAACTCCGGAAGCTTTTAGACTGGAAGCCAAATTCCGTGGATTGGAACGCGATCTGCAGGCCGGGCGTTATGAAATAACAGCCGGGATGTCTAACAGTGAGATCGTTGAAGTTCTGTCAAAGGGACAGGTGCAGCGGGTGAGGTTTACGGTTCCAGAAGGCTTTACCGTAGTTAAAACTGCGAAAAAAATTGAGGCTGAAGGTCTTGGTTCTGCTGAAAAGTTCATCGAAGCCGCGCGTAATTATACTCCATATCCCTATATGGAAACCAGTGATCCTAATGTTATTTATAAGGCGGAAGGATTTATTTTTCCCTCTACCTATATGTTTGACATCGGTATGAATGAAAAAGATATGCTGGCCATGATGGTCAAGGAATTCAATACGCAGATGAACAAAGAAAATATTCCGGAAGAAGCAGAAAAACAGAAAATGTCGATCAGAGATCTGGTAAATATGGCTGCCCTGGTAGAGATGGAAGCTGTTTTTAAAGAAGAACAGCCGCGCATTGCCGGAGTTTTTCTGCGTCGCTTAGAGATTTATATGCCGATTCAGTCAGATACTACTATTCAGTATATTTTGGGGACTCAAAAAGAAGAAATTACAATTGCAGATACCAGGATCCAAAACCCTTATAACACTTATCAAAATCCAGGTTTGCCGCCGGGACCGATTTCCAGTCCTGGGATGAGTGCGATCAAGGCTGTTTTAAATCCTGAAAAAACGGAGTATTTATACTTTGTTGCTGAAAAAGACGGACATCACCGTTTTACGAAAACTTATGCCGAGCATTTGAAGGCAATCGAAGATATTCATGGACCACAATAAGGAAGTAATATGACGAGAATGAAAAATAAGCCGGAGCTTTTGGCGCCGGCAGGAAATATGGAAAAATGTAAAATAGCTTTGCGTTATGGCGCTGATGCCGTTTATTTGGGCGGTAAGATGTTTGGGCTGCGGGCTTTTGCCAATAATTTCAGTATTGAAGAAATTGCAGAAGCGGCTGCTTACGCGCACGGACTTGGCAAAAAGGTCTATGTGACGGTTAATATTTTTGCCCATAACGAAGATTTGGCCAGACTGCCGGACTATCTGCTGGAATTGCAGCAGGCCGGAGTTGACGCTTTGCTTATTTCTGATCTGGGTGTTTGGAACGTGGCACGTCAGACTGTACCGGAAATGCCGCTGCATGTAAGTACGCAGGCTAATACAAGTAACTGGGCAGCAGTGCAGGCATGGAAGGCACTGGGAGCTGAACGTGTCGTGCTGGCACGCGAGCTGTCACTGGAGGAAATCCGGGAAATCGGTGCAAGGACTGATGTTGAGCTGGAAGCCTTTGTGCATGGAGCAATGTGTATCTCATATTCCGGCCGCTGTCTGCTCAGCAGTTATCTGACTGGACGCGACGGCAACCGTGGTGCCTGTGCGCAGGCCTGCCGCTGGGAATACAGCCTTATCGAAAAGAACCGCCCTGATGAAGGCTTTGATATTGAAGAGGATGAACGCGGTACTTATGTAATGAATTCAAAGGATCTGTGTCTGATCGATCATATTCCTGATTTGATAGAGGCGGGCATTTGCAGCCTGAAAATCGAAGGGCGTATGAAAAGTATCCATTATGTAGCGACTGTGGTCAGCGTATACCGTAAAGCGATCGACGCTTACTGGAACGATCCCAAAAAATATCAGGTCCCGGATGAATGGCGTCAGGAGTTGGAAAAAGTTTCTCACCGGCCGTATACGAAAGGGTTTGCTTTTGGCAAACCAGGCAGTGACGGACAAGTTTATACGACCTCCAGTTATGAACAGACACATGATTTTGTCGGTATCGTGCTTGCATATGATGCTGACGCTAAACGCGCTTATATCGAACAGCGCAACAATGTGAAAAACGGCGAGGTATTGGAACTGCTGATGCCGGACGGGGAACTGTTCCCGCTAACTTTAGAGGATATGCGTAATGCAGACGGAGAAAGTATCGACTGTGCACCGCATGCTCAACAAAAATTTTCTATCGTCAGCGACAGGGCTTTGATGCCTGATTCGCTGCTGCGGAGGAAGGTAATATGTTAGAAGACCGAAGTACCATCTACGCGAAGGTGGCGCCTGAGCGTATAGCAGACGTAAACTGGATCATGGAGGGCTATGAGCATCTGGCCTTAGTCAGCACGATTGATCATCAGGAAGGCATCATTCTTTTGCGTGGTACGCCTGATACCTATAATGATGTTTTAGAAATTGTTGAAAATATGCCGTTTTCAGTAGAAATTCTTGAAAGTTTTAATGAAGCTTTGTAGGCAAATTGTCAAAAGTGTGATAAAATATTTGGGTATCGTATTATTTTATAAAAAAAGTGAGGTAAGGATTTATGCCGCGTATCGGTAAAATCTTTGATTTTCTGGAAAAAGAACATTTGGATTGCGTCGTTATTAAAGACGTTAATACAATTCGCTATTTGACCGGCTTCAGAGGTGATTCGAGCATTCTTTATGCCGATGACCGTCGGGCTGTCCTTGTCACTGATGGCAGATACTTGTATCAAGCAAGGGCAGAAGCCAAATGCTGCCATATCGTCGAATATGCGGAAAACATCTGGCATACAGTTGCCGAATTGGCGCAGGATGCTAAAACAGTTGGTTTTGACGGCGATTATTTCACTTATAATGACTTCAATACTTTGCAGGAGCTTCTATGCGGCAAAGAACTGAAGGTCATTGACCTGAAATATATCCGTATGGTCAAAGATAAACGCGAGCTGGAATTGATGTGGCGCGCTGTAAAAATTGCCGACGAGGCGTATTTGCGGTTGCTGGATGAATTACAGCCCGGCATGACTGAAAAAACTCTGGCTGGCCGCCTGGAATACTATATGCGCAGCCTGGGAGCAGAAAAACTCGCTTTTGAAACTATCGTAGCTTCGGGTGAACGTTCTGCGCTGCCGCATGGTATCGCTTCCGATAAAGAAGTGGAGATCGGCGACTTTATTACTTTTGATTTCGGTGCAGTTTATGACGGCTATCATTCTGATATGACCCGTACCGTTGTCTTGGGGATGGCCAACTCATGGCATAAAGAAATTTATACCATTGTTGAAGAAGCCCAGTGGCGCGGTTTGAAAAATGCTAAACCCGGTATTACCGGTGCAGAGCTGGACGCTGTTGTCAGGGATTATATAACTTCCCGGGGGTATGGCGAAAACTATGTGCATGGGCTGGGACATGGTATCGGTCTTGAGATCCATGAAATGCCGAATATCAACAAACGCGGTCAGAATGTAATTTTGCAGCCCGGTATGACATTTACTGTTGAACCTGGTATTTACATCCCCGGCAAGGGCGGTGTACGTATAGAAGACACGGTTGTGTTGACCGACGAAGGCGCAAAAGTGCTGACCGGGGTTAAAAAACAGCTGATGGAAATTGTTTAATTTTTTATATAGGAGGACTATTTATGATTTCTACTAACGAATTTAAAACTAATGTGACTGTTACTATTGACGGCGATGCCTGGCAAGTCGTTGAGTTCCAGCATGTAAAACCTGGTAAGGGTGCAGCTTTTGTCCGCGCTAAAATGCGTAACATGTGTACTGGTTCTGTTGTTGAACGTACCTTTAATGCAGGCGAACGTCTGCCGAAAGCACGTGTTGACCGTCGTGAAATGCAATATTTATATGAATCTGACGGACAATATGTTTTTATGGATAACGAAAACTATGAGCAGACCGAATTGACAAAAGAGCAGTTGGGTAATGCCTTGAACTTCCTGAAAGAAAATATGGATGTTAAAATCATGGTTTACGAAGGCCGTATTCTCGGTGTTGACCTGCCGAATACTGTTGAACTGACCGTAGTTGAAACCGATCCCGGCATCCGCGGCGATACCGCTACCGGCGGCAGCAAACCGGCTAAAATGGATACCGGTTATGTTGTAAAAGTTCCTCTGTTCATCAACGAAGGCGATGTTCTTCGTATCGATACCAGAACTGGCGAATATATCGAACGTGCATAATTAAAAGCGACTGTTTAAACAGCGGTGAATTTACTTTCGCCGCTGTTTTTTTATGCATTTATACATAGTATTCACGCAGTAGTTATGGTATAATTAAAAGCAAAATAGGGTAAGTATATTCTGTTGCCGCACAGACAGGAGGTGGCATGGTAGTTGAAATCAGATTCTGAAGATAAAGAATTGGAACCCGGTACAGGGGAGTTTGTGAATGCAGACGATGCAGCTGAGGCAGAAGAACAGCTGCCTGACGAAATCGGTGATGTGAAAGTTGCCGACGAAGTAATCAGTATCGTTGCAGGACTGGCTGCGCAGGAAGTCAACGGTGTTATTGGTATGAGCGGCAGTTTTGCCGAAGGCCTGAATGAATTTTTAGGTAAGAAAAGTTTTGCCAAGGGTGTACGGATCACCGTCGATGGGCATGTTGTGACAGCCGCAGTTTATGTTAATGTTGAATATGGTTCATGTATCCCTGAAATAGCTTTGGAAATACAGGAAAAGGTTAAAGAAGCAATCGAGAACATGACCGGTTATGAAGTCAAATTCGTCGATGTGCATATACAGGGCGTGGCGCGCCGACCCAAGAGCGAATTGGAAGAGAGCCTGGAAAAAATGGACGCCGCCCATGAAAATTTCTTTGGTGAGGAGTGAGTTATTTTGGGAATACCTGATAGAATAATTTTAACTTTATACACTTTTTTGATGGCAGTAGTGGCCGTTTTGGTAGTGCTTTGCAGCTTGGGCGTTATCGGCCAGACTGCTATCACTGCTTTCTTTGCTACTATTCCCGGCAACTGGGAGTATGCGGTGGGCGGGATCATCATTCTGCTGGTAAGTATCCGCCTGCTTATTGCAGGTATTGGCGCGACTGGAATGACTTCGCTGACGATCAGCAGTGCCGATTCCGGTAAAGTATCTGTCGGTAAAAGCGCTATTGAAGATTATGTAGCGGAGATCGCTAAAGAGGTTTATGGTGTTTATGGTGTTAAGGTCGAAGCAAAAATGGGCGAAGAACATATCAGTATTCGCATCAATGCGTCGATAGAGCCTGGTATAAATATTCCTGAAACTACAGATGAAATTAAATATAATGTACGTGATACGATCAAAAAGGTCTTGGGTATGGAGATCAAGGACATAGATCTGTTCTTCAAGCAGATCAAAGCGAAAGGCTGAGGAGGTAGACGGCATGCTTAACGAAATTTTCAGTGATCTTTGGAAGAATTACCGTGGCCGGCTGCTGGGGTCTATATTTGGTCTGTTTATCGGCGTAATGTTTTTGATCTTAGGCTTTCTGCAGACGATTTTTCTGCTAATATGTATTACTGCCGGGTTCTTCCTCGGCAATAAGCTGGACAAAAAAGAAGACCTGATGGAATGGCTGGACAGACTGCTGCCGCCAGGCTATCATAAATAAATTTCAGACAAGAGAGGGCTAATATGATTCGCAGGATTGCAAGGGAATTGGTTTTACAAAGTTTGTTTCAGATAGATTTTGCTCAGGTCGACTGTGAGGCAGCGTTGAATGCTGCTGTTGAAGAACGGTCTGATAAAAGTGCTGAAAAAGCCAAAGAGTATGCACAGGATGTTTTAAATGGTGTTTTGGCTAATAGTGAAGCGATAGATGCCAGGATCAGTGAGTATGCTATTGACTGGACCTTGGAGCGTATGCCGGCTGTCGACCGTAATATTTTGCGGGTCGCCGTTTATGAAATGTTTTTTGCAGCAGAAAAGCTGGTGCCTAATGTGGCAATCAACGAAGCTGTGGAAATAGCGAAAATTTATGGAACAGATGATACTCCGCGGTTTATCAACGGAGTTCTAGGTAAAATGGTTCGCAGTGATGTCTAAAAATGAGGTCTATCTGGGCATTGATACCAGCTGCTATACAACGTCGGTCGCACTGATCGGCAGAGAAGGCGGACTGGTAGGTGAGGCCCGCAGGATTTTACAAGTGAAACCGGGCTGCAGAGGTCTGCAGCAGTCGGAGATGGTGTTTCAGCATACGCGTAACCTGCCGATTTTGCTGGAAGAGGTTTTAAAAAAGCCGCTGAAAGTCATCGGTATCGGTGTTTCTGCCCGCCCGCGGCCCTTGGAAGATTCGTATATGCCAGCATTTTTGGTTGGGTTGGGCCTGGCGCGCTCTTTAGCGGCTGTAAACGAAATTCCGTTATGGCAGATCAGCCATCAGGAAAATCATTTGGAAGCCGGATTGTGGTCAGCGCAGGGGCCTGATGCCGACCGTTTTCTGCTTTTACATGCTTCCGGCGGTACTACTGACTTATTATTAGCGGAAAAACAAACTGACAGCACTTATGCACTGACACAGGCAGGCGGCAGCAAAGATCTGCATGCCGGTCAGTTTGTTGATAGAGTAGGTGTTGCGTTGGGACTGCAGTTTCCGGCAGGAGCCGCTTTAGAACAACTGGCGGCAACTGCGGCCGATTGCATCGAATTGCCAGTAGCAGTACATCAGGGTGACGTCAGTTTATCCGGGCCTGCTACTGCTGCTTTGCGTAAAATCGAGGCTGGCGCTGATCCTGCAGCTTTGGCGGCAGGTGTGCAATATGCCATGGCAGAAACCTTTGTCAGGATGATCCGTAACGTGGCAGCTCAGAAAGAAATTTTTGATGTTTTGCTGGTAGGCGGTGTGGTTTCTAATGCTTATATCCGCCGTCATATGATAGAAAAACTTGCTAAACGCAGGATCAGGGTCTGGATACCCGAAAGCCGGTTTAGCCCCGATAATGCTGCCGGCTGCGCTGCTTATGCGTTCAGGCAGGGAGAAAGCAGTTATGAATGAAGTAATTTATTCCGTAAGTGAATTGAATTTGATGATCAAAAGCCTGCTGGAGGGCGATCGTACTTTTACTAATATCCAGATCCAGGGTGAAATCTCTAATTTTAAACGTTATTCTTCAGGGCATTGTTATTTTACCTTGAAAGATGCCGGCGGCGTACTGAAAGCAGTTATGTTTCGCAATCAGGCGCGCAGTCTGCGATTTGAACCGCAAAACGGTGATACTGTTGTTGCTATCGGGCGTGTCGGAGTGTACGAGCGCGATGGCGTTTATCAGCTTTATACAGACCTGCTGCTGCCGTTAGGTGCTGGAGATCTGATGCTGGCTTATGAAGAATTAAAGAAAAAACTTACTGAGGAGGGGTTATTTGACAGTGAACGTAAACGTGAACTGCCGCTGAACCCTAAAACAGTTGGAATGATAACATCGCCTTCCGGTGCTGCTGTACGTGATATGATTACTGTCGCGCGGCGGCGCAATCGCGGCATCAAGCTGTTGCTGTTTCCTGTCAAGGTGCAGGGAGATGGTTCTGCTGCTGAAATTGTCAGGGCGATCCGGTTTATGAATAAACACCGTTTGGCTGACGTCCTGATCGTGGGACGCGGCGGCGGTTCCATAGAAGAATTGTGGGCTTTTAATGAAGAGCCTGTTGTGCGTGCTATTGCTGCGTCTGAAATACCAGTAGTTTCAGCAGTAGGGCACGAAACTGATTTTACATTGTCAGATTTTGCTGCTGACAGCAGGGCAGCTACGCCTTCACAGGCTGCAGAGCTGGTTGTTGCAGATGCTGATTCGTATCTGCGCTATGTTGAGGAACTGACAGCACGCGGCGAGCGGGTGCTTGTGCATCAACTGGAACAGGCGCAGCATAAGCTGCAGCGTCTGCAGGGATCATGGGCTTTAGCCAAGCCGGAACGCTGGCTGGAGCCATTGCAGCAGCGTACGGATATGGCGATGCGGCAGCTGCAGGGCAGGATGGAAAGTATTCTGCAGAAACGGCAGCACAAGTTTGGACTGCTGGCAGCGCGGCTTGATGCTTTATCACCGCTGACGGTACTTGCCAGAGGTTATTCGATAACCAAGACAGACTCAGGCAGGGCTTTGCGCAGTATCGCAGATGTGCGCTGGGGAGAAGAACTCAGGACTCAGGTTGCTGACGGTGATGTGATATCGGTTGTGCAGCAGGTAGAAAGGCGTGAAAAACAATGACGATGAAAAAAATCGCCAAAAACATAAAGTTTGAAGAAGCGTTGGCCGAGCTGGAACAGCAGGTACAGCTGCTGGAAAGTGGAGAACTGCCGCTGGAAGAAGCGCTGGCAGCGTTTCAGCAGGGCGTTGCTTTGAGTAAGGTATGCATGACTAAACTCAATACGGTGCAGCAGGAAGTAGAAAAAATCGTCGTTGCTGCTGACGACGATAACGAATATGAACTGGAAACATTCGCAGAGCTGGAGGATTGACATGGATTTTAATAAGTATTACGAAGACAGGCAGAAGCTGGTCAATACTTTTCTGGAAAAACGTTTGGAAAAAAAGGGCATCTCGCGTGTCGATGAAGCAATGGCTTACAGCCTGCTGGCAGGTGGCAAGCGTATCCGTCCCATAATTTTAATGGCAACAGCCGATGCTTTGGGTGTCAGCGGTTATAATTTTCTGCCGGTAGCCTGTGGTTTAGAAATGATCCACACCTATTCGCTGATCCATGATGATCTGCCTTGTATGGATGATGATGAATATCGTCGCGGCCGTTTGACCAACCACAAGGTTTTTGGGGAAGCGCTGGCGCTTTTGGCTGGTGACGCTTTACTGACCCTTGCTTTTGAAGTGATGCTGGAACAAAAAAACGTACCGGCGGAAGCTTTGGTCGAAACTGTGCGCGAAGTGGCAATGTGTGCCGGAAACTTCGGTATGGTCGGCGGTCAGGTCATTGATCTTGATTCCGAAGGCAGGCAGATCAGTGAAGAAGAACTGCGTAAGCTGCATGCAGGCAAAACAGGAGCACTTTTCATTGCGGCAGTTCGCAGTGGTGCGCGATTGTCTGGTGCTGCCAGTGATGAGCTGCTGGCTTTGACAAAATTTGCCGATCTTCTGGGGCTTGCTTTCCAGATCACAGACGATATCCTTGATGTCGAGGGTGATGCTGCTCAGATGGGCAAGGCAGCGCATAGTGATGAGAAAAAGCATAAGTCCACTTATGTGACCTTATATACTCTGGAAGGCGCCAAAGCGCTGGCTCAGAAAACTGTTGACGAGGCGCTGGGCTGTCTGGAAATGTTTGGAGAAAATGCCGAAGCTCTGCGTGAGATTACAAAAATGATGTGCGGGCGTAAAAGCTAAGTTATTTGTTATTGAGAAGAAAGGCGGATTGCTGAATGCAAAATGAGCAATTATTGCAAAAAATAAATTCTCCCGCAGATCTGAAAATGCTGACTCTGGATGAAATGAAGCTTTTAGCAGGCGAGATCAGGCAGCTGATCATTGATGTCGTTTCTAAAAACGGCGGCCATTTAGCTCCTAATTTAGGTGTGGTAGAACTGACTTTGGCTTTGCATAAAGTATTTACGACACCGAAGGATAAAATTATCTGGGACGTAGGCCATCAGTCATACATTCATAAAATACTGACGGGGCGTAAGGACCAGTTTCCGACGCTGCGGCAATATAAAGGCCTGTCAGGATTCCCGAAGCGTAATGAAAGCGAGCACGATGCTTTTGGTACAGGACATTCCAGCACATCCATCTCAGCTGCTTTGGGGATGGCTGTAGCACGTGATCTTAAAGGTGAAGATAATAATGTTATTGCCGTTATCGGTGATGGTTCGATGACTGGCGGTATGTCTTTTGAAGCTTTGAATAATGCCGGCGATCTGCATAAAAAAATGATCGTTATTTTAAACGACAACGAAATGTCTATTTCTAAAAATGTCGGCGCGATGTCACAGTATTTGTGCGATCTGCGCACAGGTGAAACCTATAACAAAATCAAACACGATGTTGAAGGCTGGCTGAAAAGCCTGGACTTCGGCACTGATGTTTTAAATGCTATCGAACGTGTTAAAGGCAGTGTAAAGTACCTGATGGTACCAAGCTCTGTTTTTGAAGAGTTGGGCTTTAAATATCTTGGCCCGATTGACGGCCATGATTTGAATAAGCTGCTGGAGGTTTTGGAAGCGGCAAAGCATGTCGATGGTCCTGTTTTAGTGCATGTGATCACTAAAAAAGGTAAAGGCTATGAACCTGCAGAAAAAAGTCCGAATAAATTTCATGGCACGGGGCCGTTTGAGATTGCAACAGGTAAAAAAATCACCGATCCGCAGGCTCCGATCGCTTACACGGAAATGTTTGGTAAAACTTTGGTCGAACTAGCTGAACAAGATGCAGATATTGTTGCTATCACAGCGGCTATGCCTGACGGCACAGGTCTTAACAAATTTGCCGAATGCTATCCGCAGCGCTTTTTGGACGTAGGTATCGCTGAGCAGCATGCTGTTACTGCGGCTGCCGGTATGGCGGCTGCTGGAATGAAGCCCGTTGTTGCGGTGTATTCTACATTTTTACAAAGAGCGTATGATTCGGTGCTGCACGATATCTGCATGCAGGATCTGCATGTAACGATGTGCCTTGACCGTGCCGGTATCGTCGGTGACGACGGTTTTACACATCATGGTGTTTTTGATTATGCTTATCTGCGTTCGATGCCCAGGATGACGATTATGGCACCTAAGGACGAAAACGAACTTCGTCAGATGCTGAACACGGCATTACAATTCAACGGACCGATCGCGATCCGTTATCCGCGCGGCAGCGGTATTGGCGTTGACTGTGAAGACGAACTGAAAGAACTTCCTATTGGTAAAGGTGAGCTTTTGCGGGAAGGTACCGATGTTTGCCTGCTGGCGATCGGCAGCATGGTGCAAACAGCTTTGCGGACTGCTGATGCTTTGGCGGCAAACGGTATTCAGGCTGGTGTGATCAATCTGCGTTTTGCCAAACCTCTTGATGAAGAATTGATCGTTCAGGCGGCCGAAAAATATGGAAAACTGGTCACCCTGGAAGAAGGCGTGCTGGCTGGCGGTGTTGGCTCTGCAGTTTTAGAGCTGCTTAATAAAGCCGGTCTGATGCAAAAGGTGCAGGTCTTAAATTTGGGACTCCCTGACGAATTTGTACCGCATGGTGACAAAAAATATTTGTTCCGGGATCTGGGTTTAGATACAGAAAGTATAAAAGAAAAAATTACTGCTTTGGTGAAAGGTGCCGGAGAAGCAAAGTGAAAAAAGAACGATTAGACGCACTGCTGACAGCCAGAGGACTTTTTGAAAGCCGGGCAAGGGCTCAGGCTGCCATTATGGCAGGTCAGGTGCTGGTCAATGAACAGAAAATAGATAAACCGGGGACACAGGTTCCCGAAGAGGCAGCGATACGCCTGCTGGGCGAAAAACTTAAATATGTGAGCCGCGGTGGGCTGAAATTGGAAAAGGCATTGCAGATATTCCCCATCAGCGTAGAAGGTAAAACAGTTGCGGATATCGGCGCTTCCACAGGCGGATTTTCCGACTGTGCCCTGCAGAATGGCGCTGTTAAAGTGTACGCCGTTGATGTAGGCTATGGTCAGCTGGCCTGGAAGCTGCGCAGTGATGAGCGTGTCGTAAATATGGAACGCACTAACGTGCGCTATCTTGAAGCTGAAAGCTTGGGAGAACTGGTAGACGCAGCAACTATCGACGTGGCATTTATTTCTTTGGATAAGGTGCTGCCGGCGGTACATAAACTGCTTAAGCCAACTGGATTTGTTATTGCGCTTGTTAAGCCGCAGTTTGAGGCCGGCAAAGAAAACGTCGGAAAAAAAGGTGTCGTACGCGACCCTAAGGTACATGCCGACGTTATCAAAAAAGTAGTAGCTTTTGCTAAAGAAGAAGGTTTTGGTATTGCCGGACTGGATTTTTCTCCTATCAAAGGGCCTGAAGGCAATATTGAGTACTTACTGCATCTGACACTGGGTGATGACAATGCGGTAAGTGAAACTATGATTGACGAGCTTGTATCCAAATCACATGGTGATTTGGATAAACCACAGACCCAGGAGTAGAAACAGCGAGGCTTTTATGAATAAATTACGGTTGGGGATATTCCCCAATATGAAAAAAGAAAATGTCAAAAACAGTTTGCCGAAAGTGTTGGATTTGTGCGATAAGGCTGAGATCGAGGCGGTACTGCCGCAGCGTTTGGATTATCAGGACAGGCCCAGCTACGACGTTTGCGACAGGGCAAGCCTGAAGCAGATGCATATGGCGGTATCTTTAGGCGGCGATGGTACGCTGCTGCAGATGACGAGATTTTTGGCGCCGCTGAAAATCCCTGTATTTGGTGTCAATTTTGGGAAATTAGGCTTTTTAGCAGAAATAGAACTTAAAGAACTGCCGGAAGCCTTATCCAAGCTGACGGCCGGAGAATATGTGCTGGAAGAGCGCAGTCAGCTGCAGGCCTGTGTTTGGCGTGACGGTAATGTTTTGATTGACGCTCACGCCTTAAACGATATGGTAGTGGCCAAGGGGCATTTTTCAAAGCTGGCGCATCTCAGTCTGAAGGTCAATGGCAAACGTTCGGGCAATTATGCCGCTGACGGTATCATCATGGCAACGGCTACAGGCTCTACTGCGTATTCGTTATCGGCAGGGGGGCCGCTTGTACATCCCAGCCTCGATGTTACTATTATTACGCCTATCTGCGCTCATGCGCTTTATACAAGACCGCTTTTGATTCCGATGGACAGAGTCATAGAACTGAATGCTATTCCGCCCTATGAAGAACTGTTGCTTTCGGCGGATGGAGAAATAGTAGCATCGATAGCGGAAAATGATACGGTAAGAATTGCCAAAAGCCCTGACAAAGTAACTTTTATCAGGCTCAATGGCCGCAGTTATTATGAAACCTGGCAGGAAAAGCTGATCCGTAATACGGAAATGCTTTAAAATACCCAACCGCTTACAAATACAGATATGAGGTGAGAGACGTGAAAGGTATCAGACACGGCAAGATCAAAGAAATCATCGAACACAGCAAAATCGAAACTCAGGAAGATTTGGCGGCTGCTTTACGCCACGACGGTATCGAGGTAACTCAGGCTACTGTTTCCCGCGACATCAAAGAGCTGATGCTCATTAAAGTTCCGGATGCCGAAGGCAATTATCATTATGCTTTTCCTAAAGAACATAATATGCTGCTGACTCCCGGACGTCTGGAACGTACTTTCCAGGATTCTATCATAGGCATGCGTGCCTCTGAAAATCTGGTAGTTGTCCGCAGTCTTCCCGGTACTGCACAATCGGTAGCTTATGCTATTGATTATATGAAATGGCCGGAGGTTTTGGGGACTGTCGCCGGTGATGATACTATTTTTGTTGCTGTCGATTCAAAAGATAACACTGTAACCTTTATGGAACGCTTTAATAATCGCTGATAGGACGAGGTCGTTTAACGATGCTGCAATCTTTGCATGTGCATAATTTTGCTTTAATTGAAGATGCGAAAATAGATTTTGCCCCCGGTTTCAATATTTTTACAGGTGAGACCGGTGCAGGTAAGTCTATTTTGATCGATGCTTTTGGCGTCGTGCTGGGTAATCGGGCTTCGGCGGACTATATCCGCAGCGGAGCTGATTCCTTTTGGGTGCAGGCGGTATTCGATATCAGCGGGATAGAAGCAGTTAAGTCTTTGCTGGCAGAGCAGGGGATAGACGAAGAGGACGAACTGTTTTTGAGGCGGCGTATTTTAGCCAACGGCAAAAGCCAGGCTACAGTTAACGGCGTGCAGGTACCATTGGCAGTACTCAAAAGCTTCAGCGAACTTTTGGTCGATATTCATGGCCAGCATGAAAACCAGGCACTTTTAAAGTCTGATGCACCGTTGGCATTGGTCGATTTGTATGGACGGGAAGAGATTGCTCCTGTGCGTAAAACGTATCGGGAGCTGTATACAGCTTATCTGGCTACGCAGGCGAAGCTGACACAGCTGGAGCAAACCGGCAGTGAGCGGGAACGCATTTTAGACCGTCTGGAATGGGAAATCAAAGAAATTACTGAGGCCGCATTGGAAGCAGGCGAACTTGAAGCCTTACAGGAAGAGGTAAAACGTCTGCAGAACAGCGGCAAGATCATGACAGCAGTCAACAGTGCTCATGAATATCTTGACAGCGAAAGAGGTATTCTTGATAATTTGGCGGCAGCTAAAGATCAGCTGGCGGCAGTTGTGCGTTATGATGAACGGCTGCATAATGCGTGTGAAAGCCTGGAAGGCAGCTGGATCGCATTGGATGAATGCCGGCGTGAGCTGAGCGATTATCTAAGCAGAGAGGAATATGATGCTGCAAGAGCAGCTTATGTAGAGGAACGCTTGGATCTGTGGTATCGTCTGCAGAAAAAATACGGCGACAGCTATGAAGCGATCACTGCATACTTAGGGCAGGCTCAGCAGCAGGCCGATGAATTGGCGCAGCTGGAAAGCAACATTGCTAAAACAAAACAGCTGCTGGCGCAGCAAAAAGGTGAATTGGAACAGCAGGCGCAAAGCTTATCGCAGCTGCGCGCTAAATATGCCGGGCGGCTGGCATCTAAAGTTACGGTACATATCCATGATCTGGCGATGCCGGAAGGCAGGTTTGAGATCGAGGTAACTGCTAAAGACACCCTGACTAAAACAGGTAAGGATGAATTGACCTTCCTGTTTACAGCTAACCTGGGAGAACCGATCAGACCCTTGTTAAAAGTCGCTTCCGGCGGCGAGCTGTCACGTGTGGCGCTGGCTATTAAAACGGTGCTTCTAAATGCCAGCGGTGTACCGACAATGGTTTTTGACGAGATCGATACAGGCGTCGGCGGCGTTACCGCACAGAAAATGGCCGAAAAGATCGCTGTTATTGCCAAGGTAGGACAGGTACTGTGTATCACGCATTTGCCACAGATAGCTTCTTTTGCTGACAGGCATCTTCTGATCCGCAAGGAAAGTACAGGCGGACGAACTTCAACAGGGTTGACTGTACTGGATGAAGAAGGCCGTATCCAGGAACTGATGAGGATGACAGTCGGCGATAATGTCAGCGAAGTAGCCTACGCTAATGCTAAAGAGCTTTTAGCAGCGGCTGCTAAAAATAAACAGGCAAGGTGAGAGCTATGAAAAAATTTCATCAGGCAAATTTAGATGAAACCTTTATCTGCAGTAAAGTAGGATTTTCAGGACGCCTGCTGCAGGTGAATATTGATTCGGTAATCTTGCCGAACGGAAGAGAAACGACACGTGAACTGATCCATCATCCGGGGGCTGTAGCTATTGTTCCTATTTTAGACGATGGCAGTATTATTTTTGTAAAACAATACCGTTATCCTGTGGGAACAGTAATGTATGAGATCCCGGCAGGGAAACTTGACCCGGGTGAAGAACCGGACGTATGTGCTGAGCGGGAACTGTCGGAAGAAACCGGTTATAGTGCGAAGGAATGGCAAAGGCTGACTTCTATCGTTACTACACCGGGCTTCACTGATGAAGTTATTCACCTGTATGCGGCGCGCGGTTTGGAAAAACACAACCAGCATACTGATGAAGATGAGTTTATCGATGTCGTAAAATTAACGCCGCAGCAGGTCAGGGAAATGGTGCTGGAAGGCGATATCTTCGATTCTAAAACTCTAAGCGCTTTATGTGTATTGGAAATGCTGAAATAAAACTTAATAAGTGATTTGAACGCAGACTGCTTCTGACAGTCTGCGTTTTTTGTTGTTTTTACCGCCTGTTTAAAATGCAGGCGTTTTTTGTTTATTGAAAGCGGTTTTAATAAATAAGCTGCACCGTAATGGCAGTTGAAGGCTAATAATAATTTAAAACTTTGGCGGCTATCAAACCGTATGGGCAATAACAGCAACAAACTGCGTCGCAAAAAAGTTCTTGTATGTCTTGTGGGGGGGTACACAAGTGCTATAATGATAACGTGTATTGCTAAATCAAATGTTTTAAATATTTAGCTATAAAAAACAGTTGATAATTAAAGAATATAAAATAAAATCTAAACGTAAATATAATAAGACAGCGAAGGAGAGAAGACATTGTTAAAATTGGCAGGAAAAAGTATGGCAGTAGCTTTAACTTTAGGCATGACATCAACCGTCTGGGCGGCGGCAGCTTTACCAGGCAGCGATCCGCAGGTGCGGGCATTGGAACAGAACCGCAGCCAGGCAGAGCAGCAGGCAGAAGTATATAGTACTGCTGCCGATAGTAAGGTGCAGGGCGAGCAGACATTTATGCTCAGCTGCTTTAAGTTTACCGGGCAGGATAAAATCGACACGGCGGTTTTTGCAGAACTTACTAAAGACTATATGGGCAGAGATATAACTGTCAGTGAATTGCAGCAGGCGGCTGACTTGGTTACAGACTATTGCCGTAATCAGGGATATACAGTTGCTACAGCTTTTTTACCGCAGCAGGATATCAAAAATGGCGTGGTAGAGATCCGTATTTTGCTTGGAACGATGGGAGAAATAAAAATAAATAATCGATCCCGGCTCAGTGAAGGGCAGGCAGAAAGATTTTTGAGCGGTCTTAAAGCGGGTAGTATTATCAAAAATGGACCTTTGGAAACAGTGCTGAATAATCTGAATGACTTGCCGGGAATCGCTGCGGCCGGTATTCTTAGTGCTGGGACAGAAGTAGGCAGCAGCGATTTAACAGTGACGCTGGCCGATAAAAAGCAGGCAGATACTATTTTATATACAGATAATCATGGCGGTAAGTATAGCGGCCGCTACCGTTATGGTTTTCAGACAACGTTCAACGAACCTGGGCATATCGGTGATAAATTGTTTTTGGGCGGGATGCTGACTAACAGCGATCTGCATAACTACAACCTGGGATATGAAATGCCTTTGGATAGCAGCGGCAGCCGGTTAGGAATAAGCTACAGTCTGATGGATTATAGTCTGAGCGGTTTTTATAATATTCTGGACGCTGTCGGCAGGGCCAAGACCTTCAGTATCTACGGCAGTACGCCTTTTATCAATACCAGCCGTAACTATTTGGCAGCGGCTTATGGTTACGATAACCGGCAACTGCAAGATGAATTGCGGACGTTTGGCAGCAGTACTGAAAAACACAGTAACGCCCTGCACTTGGGCATTGTTGGCAACAGCAGAGGTATGGGCAGCTATACTGGTTACAGCGCGCTGTATTATACCGGCAGATTGACTTACGACGATATCAATGTTGGCAACGAAGGTACTTATCATAAATTCAATACAGATATTAATCATATCCAAAGTTTGGGACACACAGTGAACCTGCATATCAATTTGCACAGTCAGTTAGCCAGCAAAGATCTGGATGGCAGTGAACAGTTCAGTTTAGGCGGCGCTGACGGCATACGCGCCTATCCGCAGGGCGAAGCCAGCGGCAGCAGCGGTTATCAGGCAACTGCAGAGCTGCGCTACGCTACGTCTATAGCTAATCTCAGTCTGGCAACTTTTATCGACTGGGGCGAGGTAGAGTTAAATAAAAATATAGGCGATCATCGGAACTTGGCAGGCTGGGGAGTTGGCGTGCAATATGCCAGACCAAATGACTATTATTTGAGAGTTGATTATGCCCGCAAGCTTAATGGCGAAGTTTATCAAAGCGAAGAAAACGATAAAAACGGTCGGGTATGGTTTTTAGCCTATAAACTGTTTTAAAAAACAGCAGAAGGAGATGTGGACGCATGACGAAGAAATTATTATTGCATAAACGGATTTTGGCAGCGGTGTTGAGCGGTGGAATGCTGCTGCTGCCTAATTGGAGCTATGCGTTGCCGCAGGGCGGGCAGGTAGTGGCGGGAACTGGCAGCATAGGTACACCTGGCGGTAATCAGATGAATATTACTGGCAGTGGTAATGTGGCGATCGACTGGAACAGTTTTAACGTGGCTCAGGGAGAAACGGTTAATTTTAGTGGGATGCAGGCTGTGTTGAATTATGTTACAGGCAATACGAAAAGCGAGATTTTTGGTAACATCAACGGCAGCGGTGTGCATGTATTTTTAGTTAATCCCAACGGTATTTTGTTTGGGGCAACAGCAAGTGTCAATGTTGGCCAGCTGACGGCATCGACCCGGACGATAGACAACAGAAAGAGCTTTGACGGTAAGGCTTTTAGTACATTGGGTACTGAAGCTGCACAAAAGGTTCGTGGCGATATTATTAATCTGGGTGAGCTGACTGCCGATAAAATTTTGCTGGAAGGCGATAATATTTCGCTGCTCAATGCCGATACACTAAAACCAGCCAGTAATGGCAATATTACTCTGTGTGCTGAGAATAAAGTGACAGTAGGTTATGAAGTTACAGATAAAACGACAATAGATGTTGGAGACAGCGCATCTGGCGGACATGCAGTAAGCGATTACAGCAAAGGCGGCGGCACTAAAGGCAGTGCTGCTTTAGCTGGTGCTGTTGTGCAGGATCTGAGCGGTAACAGTAAAAATATAACTGATGCTATGCTGGTACATGATGTGTATGAACTGCAGGTTATCGATAAGAATATAAAGGGCAATCACGTTCAGGGTGATTATATGCTTGCCAATGATATTGAAGCCGATATGACCCAAAGCTGGAATAGCGGCAGTGGATTTGACCCCATTGGTAATTTTACAAGTATTCCAGCTGATGCAGGCGGCTTTAACGGCAGTCTGGATGGTGCTGGGTTTAGTATAAAAAATTTGTATATCAATATGAATACTGCCGATGGAACGCAGAGTAATGCGGGGCTATTTGATGTCCTAAATACAAATGCTTTTGTGTATAATCTTACTATGCAGGGTGGAAGTATAACACAGTTTGATACCAGTCATTTTGGTTCTTCGGGTGGGAGCGTTGGCAGCATTGCAGGGGAAAATTTTGGGTCATTAAAAAATGTTTATAATAATGGAATGGAAATAAGCAGCCAAAATGACAGTGCCAATATTGGCGGTATTGTGGGTTATAACAATGGTACTATAATCGATGCACATAATAGCGGCATAGTAAATGATAAAAACAATGACAGTGCCCGTATTGGCGGTATTGCCGGCTATAATGCTGACGACGGTGTTATCAGTTATTCTGATAATAACGGTGTAGTTACAGGCAAAGGTGATTATTCGTCTACAGGTGGAATTGTCGGATATAACCAAGGTAGCATAAAGAACAGCTTTAATAATGGGAATGTTACGGGTTATGGTGATTATCTTGGCGGAATAGTAGGCGAGAATATAAAAGATATTTTTGATTCATACAATAAAGGCGAGATTAAAGGAAAGGGTTATGATACGGTAACTGGCGGAATTACTGGGATTAATGATAGCGGTAATATTAATAACGTTTATAATAGTGGAATTGTTGATAGTATGGGATATAATGTTGGTGGTATCGTAGGCCAAAATTATAGCGGGACTCTAAGTAATGCTTATAATACAGGTACTATTAATGGTAACGGTAGTGAGTATGTTGGTGGTATTGCTGCAATTAATGATGGCGAAATAAAAAACGTTTATAATATTGGTAAAGTTTCAGGTGGAGATTATAGAAATGTTATTGTTGTTGAAAATAGCGGTGCTGTTTCTAATGCCTATTATGCAGTCAGAAGCGGCGATACAATCTTAGGTTATAAAAAATTTGGTAGTGGTACGTTGCTCACTCTGGCAGAATTTGGTAAAGATTTTGAAAAAGGGTTAGATACAGCTTCCAAAGATTCCTGGAAATTCTATAACGGTTACACAGACCCGCTTTTAGAAGGGTTTTTGAAAAAAATCACTATTGACGGAGACTCTATTACAGGGGGCGATACTGTTTACAATGGTTCTGAACAAAATGCCGGTTTGAGTGGGTTGGCAGACGGTATTTTGGTGGGATCTAAAAAGAACGCCGGTGATTATGATTTGAATGATTTACTGTATTCCGGGCAGGACGGCTATGATATAGAAATCGTCAATGATGGGACTAAATTTATTATCAATAAAGCGCAGCTGACTGTAACAGCCGATGGATTTGAAATAGATGCGAATTCAGTATTGCCTGATTTTACAGGTTCTATCAGCGGTTTAGTTGGCGGTGAACGTTGGGAAGATTTGGGTGTAGAACTTGATAGTGATCTGCATTTTACTACTGACGCAGATGGTAAAACTGCGGGAAAATTTGCTATTAACGGCAGTTTGGATAAGACGCTGGCTAATTATGAAATCAAACAGGCAGACAGCAATGCTGCCGCGCTGGTAGTCAATAAAAATGATAAACCGCCGCAGCCGCCTGATCTTTCTAACTTGCCGCAGGAAGGTATCTATCAGAATGCACTGGTCAATCTTGCTGTTGCCGAGCGGGAAAACAGGCCGGAACAGCAAAGTATCAAGCGGCGTGTTACGGACAGCCGCATCAGTGACAAAGAAGAGCAGGTCAAAGTAACGATCGAAGGTGACGGTATAAAAACAGAGTGAAGACAGTTTTTTGAGCGCAGAGATTGCTTCTGCGCTTTTTTTACGGGTAAATTATAAGTTTGGTCAGAGCTTTTGCGAATGCAGATACATTTTTCATTATTGTTACTTGCGTTACACTTTGTTGTTTTAAAAACGGTAAATTCTTAAATTTCAGCTAAAATGCAGGAAAAGCCCTTGTAACCAGCGAATTGTAATAACATCAAATTTTGTAGGACAAGGGGGAGTAATCATGAAAGAGTATACTGGAGATAGGATCAGAAACGTGGCCATTGTGGGTCACGGTGGGGCTGGAACGACGTCTGTTACCGAAGCCTTACTGTATCGTTCGGGAGCAATTTCCAGAATGTGCAAGGTAGAAGACGGGGCTACCACCACTGACTATGAGCCGGAAGAAATCAAACGCGGCGTATCTGTCAATGCAACTTTGGCGCCTGTTGAATGGCGTGATACCAAAATCAATTTTATTGATACACCAGGCTTTGCCGACTTTGTAGCCGAGGTCAAAGGCGCTTTCCGTGCCGTTGACAGCGCTTTGATCGTTGTATGCGCTACTTCGGGCGTGCAGGTTGGCACTGAGCAGTGCTGGAAGTTGGCAGAAGAAGCACATTTGCCGCGTATCATTTTCGTTAATAAGATGGATCGTGAAAATGCTGATTTTGATAGTATCCTTGACAACCTGCGTGCTAAGATCGGTAAACGTGTATTGCCGCTGCAATTACCTCTCGGTAAGGAAGCCGATTTCTGCGGCGTTATCGACCTCTACAAAATGAAGGCTTATAAAGCTAACGGCAACGATTCCATCGAAATGGACATTCCTGAAGATATGCTGGAGTATGCCAAAGAAGCGCATGAAAAAATGGTCGAAGCTGCTGTTGAGGCTGATGATGACTGCATGATGCGTTATCTGGAAGGCGAAACTATCAGCGATGAGGAAATTATGGATTGCCTGATCAAAGGCATTCGTCAAGCGATTATTTTCCCTGTCCTTTGCGGAAGCGCATATAAAGATATTGGCTTGGGACGCGTTATGAACGCGATTATCGATTTTACCTATCCGGCTATTCTGAATGACTTTGTTGTTACGAATCCGGAAACTGAAGAAGAAGAGATCCGCGATGCCAACGCACCTATGGCAGCTTTGGTTTTCAAAACTACGTCTGATCCTTTTGTTGGCCGTTTGAGCTTCTTTAGAGTATTCTCGGGCACGATCAAGAGTGACAGCATGGTTTATAATGCCAGCCGTGAAAAAGAAGAACGTATTGGCGGTATTTTTACGATGCGTGGTAAAACTCAGATCCCGATGAAGGAAGTTGTTGCCGGTGATATTGGCGTTACTACTAAATTGCAGTTTACGTCTACCGGCGATACTCTCAGCGACAAGAACTCACCGGTTTTGTTTGCGCCGATCGCATTCCCGCTGCCGATGTATACTCGTGCCATTTACGCTAAAAAGAAAGGCGAGGAAGAGAAGATCGCCACTGCTTTGAACCGTTTGATGGACGAGGACCCGACTATCATTGTTACTAAGAACAGTGTGACGAAGGAAACTCTGGTCAGTGGCATGGGCGATCAGCATATCGAGATCATTATGGAGCGTATGAAACGTAAATTCGGTGTGGAAGGCGATTTGCGTGCGCCTATCGTTGAATACAGAGAAACTATCCGCGGAACGGCGGAGGTTGAAGGCAAGCATAAGAAACAATCCGGTGGACATGGCCAGTATGGTCACGTTGTGATCAAGATGGAACCCTTGCCGCCAGGAGAAGGCTTTGAGTTTGTTGACAAGATTTTCGGCGGTGCTGTGCCGCGGCAATATATTCCGGCTGTTGAAAAAGGTATGCGTGAGTCCATGGAACACGGCATTTTGGCCGGGTATCCGGTAGTCGATGTTCGCATTACGTTGCTTGACGGTTCTTATCATACTGTCGATTCTTCAGAAATGGCGTTTAAGATCGCTTCCAATATGGCGTTCAAAAAAGCTATGGAACAGGCGAAACCTGTTTTAATGGAGCCTGTTTATAATTTGGATGTTTATTGCGCCGAATCAATGATGGGCGATGTTATTGGCGATTTGAACTCTAAACGCGGACGTATTTTGGGTATGCAGAGTTTGGAAGACGGTATGGGCTGCGTAAAAGCGCAGGTTCCTTATGCCGAGATTTCCGAATATGCGGTTGACCTGCGTGCTCTGACTCAGGGCTTGGGTACTTTTGAAATGAAGTTTGACCATTATGAGGACGTACCGATGAAAATGGCCGAAAAGATCATTGCCGAAGCTAAGGAAGCCCAATAATTGATGTAGTTTCTGTAAAACTAAGCTGAAAGCGGTTTGCTAAAAGGGCAAACCGCTTTTTTATGCTTGTGCGTTGCTGTTGGTGTGAGTAAATAAAAAGAGTTTATCTCAATTATTGAGATAAACTCTTTTGTTGTTATAGATTTGGTCAAAAGCTTATTAGATCAGTATACCATATGTACGAGCATATACCCGGCAAAGCAGGCACTGCCTACGCCAATAAGCCCCGGCACCAGGAAGCTGTGATTGATGATAAATTTACCGATATGTGTTGTTCCCGAACGGTCAAAGCCGATGCAGGCCAGATCGGAAGGATAAGTCGGCAGAACAAAATAACCGTAAGCTGCCGGCATAAAACCTACTATTACTAAGGGATCGACGCCAACGCTTAATGCCATCGGTACGATGACGGTCACGGCCGCTGCCTGTGAATTGATCAGCTTGGAAACCAAAAACAGAACGATCGCATACATCCAGGGATAAGTAAGTACGATGTCACTTAAGGATTTTTTCATTACGGGCAGATAGGCACCGAAATAGGTATCGGCCATCCAGGCTACGCCGTAAACTGAAACAATGGCGGTCATACCTGATTTAAAAACAGAACCGGAAGCGACTTCCGAAGTTTTAACATTGCACAGGATCATAATGACAGCGGCAATAGAAAGCATCATCAGCTGGATTGTCGGTGTCATGGAAAACGGCTTCAAAACGCCTTTGGCGTTGGGAAAGTGCGGCAATAATTGTGGGAAGCTGCCAAAGATAGCAATCACAACGATACCCAGAAGAAAAACTAATGCTGCCTGATAGGCACTTTTAGGCAGGATAATATTTAAAAGGCTTTGTTCCTGCAGGCCGCCGTAAATAAACTCTTTTTGTTCAGGATCAGCGATTTTTTCCTGGAATTCACTGTCTTTATCAAGATCTTTGCCGCGGTTGATGCTCCAAAGGCCGGCTATCACAACACCGATGAAGGTAGCAGGAATGGAAATAGAAAGAATCTGCATAACTCCGAAAGGGTGATCTGTAGCGCCGAGGATGGCAACTACCGAAACAACAGCTACCGAAGCAGGCGAAGCGCAGACACCCATTTGTGAAGCAATGGAAGCAACAGACATCGGCCGTTCCGGGCGGATATTTTGTTTGATAGCGATATCGTAAATAATAGGGAACATAGCGTAAACTACATGTCCGGTGCCGCATAAAACGGCAAGCAGCCAGGTTGTGAGCGGAGCAAGGATAGTAATATATTTGGGGTTGCTGCGCAAGAATTTTTCAGCATATTTCAGCATTACATCAAGCCCTTTGGAAGCCTGTAAAAATGCTGAACAGGTAACCACCGCCATAATTGTCAGCATAACGTCTACCGGCGGTTTACCGGGTTTCAGGCCCATAACAAAAATGAAGAAAACAAGGCCGATACCAGAAATAGTAGCCAGACCGATACCGCCGCGGCGAACGCCGATTACCAGGCAGGCTATCAAAACGATAAAACCTAAAAACATTAACATCAAGACACCTCCGAGAAATAAAATAATAATTAAAAATATATCTAACGACGTCAAGGTATACAGATTGAAATGATATACCGCAGTCGGAGATGTCCTGTTACAGGATAACTGTGATTAAGCTGCAAAGGTACAAAGCAATAGTGACACTATATAAATAAAGTGTATGATAATAGTGGCTGTAATACGGGTATTAGTATATACTATTATGGTGTTTATTGCTAGCCCTAAAAAAATTTTATTTTAACTGAAAATCACGCTTATAAAGATAAAGTGAGTTTTATAATTATAGTGAAGCGGCAGAATAAAATAAGGAATAAGCTTATAAAAGCCGCTAAAGATAAAAAACACAGGAAAATACACGATGTTTATTTCTTCAACTTATGCTATAATTAATATATTACTATGAGTTATTGGGAGGGTTCAGTAAATGCAGGCTATTGATCATGCATCTGTTAATACTTTACGCTTTTTGGCGGCTGACCAGGTAGAAAAGGCTAAATCGGGACATCCCGGTTTCCCTTTGGGCACGGCGCCGTTGATGTATACTTTGTGGGACCGTTTTATGCACTACAATCCAAAAGATCCTAACTGGTTCAATCGTGACCGTTTTGTTTTGTCGCCAGGACATGGCAGCGCTTTGTTGTATGCAATGCTGCATCTGGCCGGCTACGATGTTTCGATGGAGGAATTGAAAAACTTCCGTCAATGGGGCAGCAAAACTCCGGGGCATCCTGAATATGGTCATACAGCAGGTGTTGATGCGTCTACAGGTCCGTTGGGACATGGTTTTGCAATGGGTGTAGGTTTTGCTGTTGCCGAAGCTATGCTGGCAGCAAAATATAATAAGCCTGAATTTACTGTTATTGATCACTATACCTATGGACTCACTTCCGACGGCGACCTGATGGAAGGCGTTGCCAGCGAAGCTGCTTCTTTGGCAGGAACTTTGGGTCTGGGTAAATTGATTTACCTTTATGATGATAATAAAATTACTATTGAAGGTTCTACCGATATCGCTTTCACTGAAGATGTGGAAGCCCGCTTTAAGGCTTATGGCTGGCAGGTGCTGCGTGTAGCTGATTCAGAAGATATTGAAGCTATGGAAGCTGCCGTTAAAGAAGCTCAGGCAGATACCGAGCATCCCAGTCTGATCATTGTGCGTACTCATATCGGTTATGGCAGCCCGAAACAGGACAGTGCTTCCTGCCATGGCGAGCCTTTGGGTGCTGAAGCTTTGGCACTGACTAAAGAAAAAGCCGGCTGGCCTGTTGGTCAACCGTTCTATGTGCCTTTGACTGTCAGCCAGTATTTCAAAAATAAAATTGAAGATTGCGAAGGCGATCAAAAAGCCTGGGAAGCATTGATGGCTGATTATAAAGTTGTTTATCCTGAATTGGGAATGGAACTTGAAGAACGTATCAGCGGCAATGCTCTGGTAAATCTGCACGATTTGGAAGCGATCTTTAAAGATGTTGCTAAAACTGCTACCCGTGAAGCTTCTGGCGATATCCTGCAGAAGCTTGTTATGCAGCTGCCGAATCTGGTTGGCGGCAGTGCCGACCTGGGTCCTTCTAATAAAACTGTGATGAAAAATGTCGGTTATTTCTCGAAAACAGACCGCAGCGGCCGTAATATTCATTTCGGTGTGCGCGAACATGCTATGGGAACAGTTCTTAATGGTATTGCTTTGCACGGCGGTTTTATTCCATTCGGTGGTACGTTCCTTGTTTTTGCCGACTTTATGCGTCCGGCGATCCGTATGGCAGCTTTGATGGGATTACGTTCCATTTTTGTCTTAACGCACGATAGTATTGCTTTGGGTGAAGATGGCCCAACTCATCAACCGATCGAACAAACTATGAGTCTGCGGATGATTCCGGGACTGTCTGTATTCCGTCCGGCAGATGCTTTAGAAACTGCTACAGCCTGGCAAATGGCTTGTATGAATCTACATAAACCGACGGCATTGCTTTTGAGCCGTCAGAAATTGCCGGTATTACACGAATATGCGGCAATCGTTCACGAAAATGCTTATAAAGGCGCTTATGTGCTGAACCCGGGACAGGGAGAAACAAAAGCGGTGCTTATTGCTACCGGCAGCGAGGTGCATTTGGCTTTGGAGGCGCAGGCTGTTTTGGCTAAGGAAGGAACTGCAGTCAGTGTAGTTTCGATGCCCAGCTGGGATACTTTTGAAATGCAGAGCGCAGATTATAAAGCTTCCGTTTTGCCTGAAGGTTTGCCGAAGATTGCTGTTGAAGCCGGCGTTACTTTAGGATGGAGCCGTTATACCGGCAGTGAAGACAATGTTTTGGGTATCAATCGTTTTGGCGCGTCGGCACCTGGCGATGTAATGATGGAAAAATATGGTTTTACTGTTGAGAATCTGGTTGCTAAAGTAAAAAGCGTTCTTTAATTTTATAATTTAAACGGGCATGGTGCTTACTCTTAGGCCCGTGCCCGTTTTGCTTGCGGTACTGAATCTGAAGATTTTAGTAAGACAGTCTGCAGATAGGAGAAGAAATGAAACATTTATTAACGATAGCAGGCAGTGATTCCAGCGGCGGAGCCGGAATACAGGCCGATTTGAAAACCTTTGCCGCACATGGCACCTTTGGTATGAGCGTTATTACTGCTGTAACAGCGCAAAACACACAGGGTGTGACGATGGTGCAGGATATAGACGCTGGGGTGATCGAGGCGCAGATCGATGCGGTATTTGACGATATACGCGTTGATGCGGTAAAAATAGGTATGGTATCAAGGCCGGAAATCATCAAAACGATTGCCGATAGATTGCGTTATTATAAACCGCAGATCGTGGTGCTGGACCCGGTAATGATTTCTAAAAGCGGTTATCCGCTGCTGGCACCGGAAGCCTGTGCGACACTGGTCCAAGAGCTGCTGCCACTGGCAACGCTGGTAACACCTAATTTGCCGGAAGCAGAAGTTATCAGCGGTATGAAGGTGACGATGAAGGAAGAAATGCGACCTGTTGCCGAACGTATTTTAGAGTTAGGTGCTAAAGCTGTTTTGGTCAAAGGCGGTCATTTGAACGGCAGCGCTGATGACCTGCTGTTTGATGGCAGTACAGAACGCTGGTTTATGGGAGATCGCATCGACACAAAAAATACACATGGTACCGGCTGCACATTATCCAGTTCGCTGGCGGCAAACCTTGCCCAGGGTCTGAGCCTGGCGGATGCCGTTGCGGCTTCGAAGGCTTATGTAACAGAAGCGATAGAATACAGTTTGCCGATCGGCGGCGGCTGTGGCCCGACACATCATTTTGTTGATTTGTACAGAAAGGCAGGCTGGTTAAAATGAGTTTGGTCATCAAAGGGCAATTTGGCTTGATCGTTGATGCTGTACGTGAAAAAAGGCCTGTTATCCATCATTTGACTAATTATGTGACGGCGGGAGACTGCGCCAATATCACTTTGTGTGCAGGTGCTTCGCCGGTAATGGCCGATGAAGCAGAGGAAGTAGCTGAAATAACTTCTAATGCTGATGCATTGGTATTGAATCTGGGAACTATTGCCAAAGCAAAAATGCAGGCAATGGAAACAGCGGCTGCAGCAGCTAAAAATAAAGGCATCGCAGTAGTTTTAGATCCTGTAGGAGTTATGGCGTCCAAGCTGCGTTTAGTTTTTGCGCTGAAGCTTTTAAACGAAGGGCTGGTAACTATCGTGCGCGGTAATTACGCTGAATGTCTGGCATTATTGGAAGAAAAAGCTGAAGGCAGAGGCGTAGATTCAAATGGCAATGTGACTGATGGGTTAAGGGTAGCGAAGGACGCTGCGGAAAAATATAACTGTGTTTTTGCTGTTACAGGCGTTACTGATTATGTCAGCAATGGGAAACAGGCTTTAGTTCTGACTGGCGGACATGAGCTGCTGACGCAGATCACAGGAGCCGGCTGTATGACAACGACGTTATGTGCCTGCTGCGCTGCAGTAACAAAAGACCCATTGCTGGCAGCCGCTTTAGGTATAGTCGTAATGGGGCAGGCGGCAGAACTGGCCGCAGGGTTTATGGAAACAAAAGACGGACCGGGAATGTTTAAAACAAGGCTGTTTGACGGTGTTTATCACGTTACGACAAAATGGAACGTGCTGCATTTGGACCCGGAACGGAAGCAGTGAGATGGAGAAAATGAAGCTGAAAATAGATTACAGTGTATATTTGGTAACAGATACCGGATTTTTGCAGGGACGTGATTTCGCTGCCTGCATTGAAGCCGCACTTAAAGGCGGCGTGACCCTGCTGCAATATCGCGATAAAAATGCTGACAGTCGTGTGCTGCTTGAACGGGCGCTGCTGCTGAAAAAAATGTGTGCTGTTTATCATGTACCTCTGCTGATCAACGACAGGCTTGATATCGCGTTGGCTGTGCAGGCAGACGGTGTGCACGTGGGGCAAAGCGATTTGCCGGTTACTGTAGTGCGCAGGCTGTTAGGCGAGCAGGCAGTTATTGGCGCATCGGCTCATAACCCTGAAGAAGCCAGGCAAGCGCTTGCGGATGGTGCTGACTATTTGGGCTGCGGTGCGGTGTTTGGCACCACTACCAAAAATGATGCCGGTTATTTAGGTCTTGACGGACTGCAAAGTATCAGACAGGCTGTTACGGCACCTCTTGTCGGTATCGGAGGCGTCAACAGCACCAATTTTGAACAGGTACTGCAAATCGGTGTCAACGGCGCAGCTATTGTCAGCGGGATTTTGGCAGCAGATGATATTGAAGCAGAGGTACGTAAATTCAAAACAATAGCTGACAGGTATAAAAATATATAAAAAGACAGACAAAAAGAGCTATCGCTTTTACTGCGATAGCTCTTACTTTTTATTTATCTTCGTTTAAGATTTGGTTGACGCGGTCACGCATCGAACCTGAATGCGGAGCCTTGGTCTTATCGTCGCCAAACTCTTTTTGCAGTTCCTTCATTTCCTTTGCCAGTTCTTTCTGCTGGGCTTTGATTTTAGCTTCAGCCTGAGAACGCTCGGATTTTTTGATATCTTTCAGGAATCTGTTATCATCGAAATCCTTAAATTCATTTTCCAGGGACTGAGTATCATAAATAGCCGGGGACGCGCCTGCTTCTGTAATATGCGGCGTCAGGATCATCATAACCTCAGTTTTATTTTTAGTTGTGCTGCGGTTTTTGAACAGTTCACCTAAAATAGGAATATTGGAGAGGAAGGGGATCTTCTGAATATTTTTTTGCTCTTCTTCATTGATCAGGCCGCCGATGATCAGTGTTTCACCATTGCGCATTCTTACATAAGTATCGGCAGTACGGCTGGTGATCTTATAATTTTTGATTTCAGAAACCAGTGTCGGAGTGCTGACTTCGGTATGTACGGCTGAGGTGATCATATCGTCTTCGCTGACGAGCGGAGTATAGGTGAGTTTGATACCGGCATCTACATATTCGGTAGTGTTGACGGTAATACCGTTTTCGATTTTCTCAGTCAAAACAGGAATATGGTCACCGATAAAGATACTTGCTTCTTTACCTGGAACGGTGATGATTCGCGGAGTCGCTAAAATTTTGGCCTTGCCATTAGCAAACAGTGCGTTGAGTGTCGCATTAAAACGGAATTCATAGCTGGCACCAAAGTGAACTACGCCGCCGAAATCTTCATCATCATCGTTATTGCTGCTGTTATTGCTGTCCTCACTGTTCTGTGGTATCTTATCCCAATTCCAGTTGATGCCCAGGTTTTTACTGTCTTCTTTGTTGATAGAAATGATCTTGGCTTCCAAAGTGATCTGTTTGGTAGCAACGTCCATCGCTTTGATTGCTGAGCGTACACGCTCTTCATCTGTGCTGCTGCCACTGAACAGAATAGAATTGGTGATAGGGTCGATACTGATTTTCTTTTCACTTTCCAGAATATCATTCAAAGCATTTTTAACATCTTCTGCTTTGGCATAATTCAGCTTAAAAACATTGACACTGCCGTTGAACTTGTTCAGATTTTCCTGGGTGGAAACTAAAATAACGCCGTCGACCATGCGATATGCCAGTCCTTTGGCACTGGTGATAAGCTTGATAGCAGTGTTGAACGGCACATTATCTAAGGCAATAGTAATTTTACCTTTAACAGATTCGTCAGTAACGATACTGGCATCCGAAAGAGCGGAAATAGCAGTCAAAACGTCGCGAACTTCGCCGTCGTGCACATTTAAGGTAACGTTAGGTGCGGCCAAAGCAACAGTAGTACTGCTGAAGGCCAAAAGTGCGGCGAGAGTAGTGTTTCGCAGCGATTTTTTCCAAGAATGCATTAGTTATTCCTCCCTAGGGTCAAATGAAGCGGATTTTGCGGATGGCTCAGGTCAACAGAATCGATGCCGATAGCGGCAACAGTATAATCGCCGAAGCTTTGACCATCTTTGTAATAATTACTGGTATTGTTAAATTCGATAATGGCCAGCTGTTTGACGCCGTTATTGATGATGCCGCGTAAAACAGGCTGAGCTGCATAAACAGGTGCGCCGCCGCCGATAACTGCACCGGGATGCACAGTTGGCTTGTTGAGCATTGCTGCCGGAGCCATAAAAGGATTACGGACTATAGTTTGTACTTTTGGTGCCGCAGCTAAAGCATCTGCGGCAGGTACAACTGCTGCAGCAGGCTGAACCTGAGCTTCTGCCTGTACTTGTCCGGCCCATGCTTTTTCGAACAGGCCTTCTATATAACCGCTGGCATCAAAGCGGCACATGAAATGCGAGGTGCTCAAAACCAGGAAGGCTGCCAGAATGATAAGTGACAAACGATCAGTTTTCTCTTGCTGTTTTCGCATAATAATTCCTCCAATATAAATTAAACTGATAATTATAAAATCTTAATATACTTATTATACCACAAGATGAAAAAAAGCAAATAAATATTCTTATTCTTTTTATTAAAATAAGTTTGTTTTAGAATACATAGCGTAGTATAATTAAATATAAAATAATATAGGTATATTATTTGTTTTAAAAGCAATAAAAAAACTAAGATAACCGTGTTATTGGCAATATTTAAAATGGAGGAGAACAACGTGGCAACTCAGAAAAGACGCTTGGGCGAGATTCTTGTTACCTCGGGAGAAATAACGCAGTCCCAGCTGGATCAAGCCTTGGCTGAACAAAAAACAAATGGCAAAAGACTTGGTGAGACTCTGATCAGTCTGAATTTTTTGACTGAGCGTAAAATGCTTAAAACTTTAGAAAAACAGCTTTCCATACCATATATGTTTTTGAGTGATATCGAAATTATGCCGGAAGCTGTTGCGGCAGTACCAATCTTTCTGGCAGAGCGCTACACTTTAGTGCCGCTGAAAAAAGACGGCAACCGTCTGACGATAGCGATGAACGATCCGACAAATTTCTATGCGATTGATGATGTGCGCATGGTCAGTGGCTGTGACATTTCTATCGTGTTGTCCGAACAGCAGGATATCATTAACGCCATTAATAATTTTTATGGTGTCAGCGGCCGCGTAGGCGGCAGCCTCAACAAATTGAAAGAAGATTCTTTTGCTCCTGTCATTCGCAGAGTTGAAGACAGCAGTGAGGACGCGCCGATAATAAAAATCGTCAACTCCGTCATTGAGCAGGCTGTCCGAGATAAGGCCAGTGATATCCATATCGAACCCCAGGAGGATGATACGAGGGTGCGTTTTCGTGTTGACGGCGTTTTACGTAATGCGGTAACACTGCCGAAAAACAGTCACAGTGCTATTATTTCGCGTATCAAGATCATGGCGGAAATGGATATTGCCGAAAAACGCCTGCCGCAGGATGGTCGCATCAATATTGAACAGGGTGGACGTGATATTGATCTGCGTATTTCGACCTTGCCGACTATTTTAGGTGAAAAGGTCGTTATGCGTATTCTTGATAAAACGGCGGCTTCTATTGATATCAATGATCTGGCTTTCACAGCGAAGAATATGGAGCTGTATAGCAGTCTGTTCAACTCTTCCTATGGCATCGTACTTGTCACAGGTCCTACCGGCAGCGGCAAATCGACAACTCTGTACTCTACGCTCACCAATATCAACAATCCTAATAAAAACATCATTACTGTTGAAGATCCGGTCGAATATCGTATTGAAGGCGTCAATCAGGTAGCTGTCAATAATAAAGCGGGCCTTACCTTTGCCAACGGACTGCGCAGTATTTTGCGTCAAGACCCGAATATAATCATGGTCGGTGAGATTCGTGACGTTGAAACGGCTCGTATCAGCATTCACGCCGCATTGACAGGTCATTTGGTTTTCAGTACCCTGCATACCAACGATGCTGCAGGCGCGATCACGCGACTGATCGATATGGGTGTAGAACCTTTCCTTGTAGCTTCCGCTTTGCGAGGTGTCGTAGCTCAACGGCTGGTGCGCCGTATCTGTCCGCATTGCAAAGAAACCTATGCTCCTGACGCGGCAGAAAGGGCCTATATGGGTATTGCACTTGATGAAGAAGTAAAACTCTATAAAGGTGCCGGCTGCGGTAAATGTAATTTTACCGGTTATGCCGGACGTATGGCGATCCATGAAGTTCTGCCTATCATTCCTGAAATGAAGGAACTGATTTTGAAAAATGCTCCCGATACGGAAATTTTTGCTGCCGGACGTTCTTATGGCGTTACTTCTATGAAAGAAGACGGTATCCGCAAAGTATTGGATGGAGAGACAACCGCTTCAGAATTGCTGCGCGTAGCGTATGCGTAAGGAGATGACAAAGTGATCAAAGAGTTAATGCGTGACGCTTTTGATGTCAACGCTTCGGATATCCATTTAACGGTAGGCTTGCCGCCAATGTTCCGTGTCAATGGCGTGCTGCGGCAGGCGGGTGAAGAACTTCTGCGCCGTGAGGATACCTATAATATGGCCATGGAACTGATGGACGATCGGCGCCGCACGCAGTTTCTTGATAACGGCGAAGCTGATTTTTCTTATGAAATTGAAAATGTATGCCGTTTTCGTGTCAATGTTTTTAAGCAGAGTAACTGTGTGGCAGCAGCGCTGCGTTTGATTTCCAATAATATACCCAGCTTTGAGGACCTGCGCCTGCCTGACGTTATCAGCGACCTTGCCATGCTGCCGCGTGGTCTGGTATTGGTGACAGGGCCTACAGGCAGCGGTAAATCAACGACACTGGCGGCTGTTATAAATAAAATCAACAAACACCGTAAAGATCATGTCATCACTCTGGAAGACCCGATCGAATATAAGCATAACCATATCAACAGCATTATCAACCAGCGCGAAGTCGGCAGTGATACCAAAAGCTTTGCCAATGGCCTTAGGGCAGCATTACGTGAAGATCCTGACGTTATTCTGGTAGGCGAGATGCGTGATACTGAAACTATCGCCACCGCTATCACTGCTGCCGAAACCGGACATCTTGTTTTGGCAACTCTGCATACTCAGGATGCGGCATCGACAGTGAATCGTATCATCGACGTCTTTCCCGAACACCAGCAGCAGCAGATTCGCATTCAGCTGGCTGGCAACCTGCAGGGCATCGTTGCCCAGCAGCTGCTGATGAATCGCGAACAAACCGGACGTCTGGCTGCTTTTGAAATATTAGTTGCCACACCGGCGCTGCGGAACTTGATCCGCGAAGGCAAAACACATCAGATACCGTCATATATCCAGACCGGTTCCAAATTCGGGATGATTTGTATGGATGCCTATCTGGCTCAGCTGGTACGTCAAAATAAGATCGACCGCAGCATAGCGGAAGAACGCTGTTATGACCCATTATCATTAGAACGCTATATGCATGGACTATAAAGCTAAAGGAGGAACCGCAGTTTGGAGCAATTTAAATATAAAGCACGTAAACGTGATGGTGCCGTAGTTTATGGCACAGTCAACGCCCCTAATGAAGCTGCCGTAGCCGCCTTTATCCGTAAACAGGACATGTATGTGGCTGGCATTGAAGCTTCTAAAAAGAAAGGGCTGTTTTCGGGAGTACTTTTTGAGGAAAGTATCAATCTTTATGACATCTCGATTTTTGCCCGCCAGTTTGCAACTCTGCTGGGAGCCGGTGTACCGCTTTTAACAGGGCTGGAGATACTAACTCAGCAATCTGCTAAAGAGCGTCTGCGTACTGTTTTAGGGCAGATAACTACCAGTGTCCGTGAAGGTAAAGCATTGTCGGCAGCTATGGCCGAGTTCCCTAAAGTCTTTCCCGAGCTGATGACTAACATGGTAGCAGCAGGCGAGGCCGGCGGTATTTTAGAAATCGTTATGGATCGTTTGGCAGCACAGTTTGAAAAAGATTATCGAATGAATGCCAAATTTAAATCAGCTATGATTTATCCGGCAATAGTTTTATCGGTAGCTGCTATTGTGGTTGCTATTATTATGATGTTCGTTATGCCGGTTTTTGTCGGCTTGTTTGAACAGCTTAAAATCGAACTTCCATTTGTCACCCGTGTCGTTATCGGCATCAGCAATTTCCTTGGCCATTACTGGTATTTGGTTATTGCCGCACTGATCGGCCTGTTTCTGCTTTATAAATGGGCCGGTACTAAAGAAAGTTTTCGCCTGTGGCGTGATGGTGTTTATTTGAAAGTACCTATTTTCGGAGACTTATATAACAAAATCATCATTACCCGTTTTGCCCGTACTTTTGCCAGCTTGTCGCGCAGTGGCGTGCCAATCTTAAACGCTATGACCATTGTCAGCAAGGCTACAGGAAGTCTGCAGGCTGAAAGAGTACTTAATCAGGCCCGCGGCAGCTTAAGGCGAGGCCGTACTTTGGCAGATCCTATGGAAGCCAGCGGTATGTTTCCGCCAATCGTTATCAGCTTAGTAAATATTGGCGAAGAAACCGGCGCTCTGGATACCATGCTTGATAAGGTCGCCGACTTCTACGGCGCCGAGGTGGATGATACTATCGGAAGACTGCAGACTATCATGGACCCGATCCTGATAGTTATTTTAGGCGTCATTATCGGTACGCTGGCAGTAGCTCTTTTACTGCCTATGTTTGAAATAGTTACAAAAGTAGGAAGCTTATAAATAAAACAAAAGTTTTATGATAAAAATACTTGATAAAAGTTTAAAAAAGAGTTATTATTAAAATATAAATAAAATAGCGGCTATATTATTATGCAAATATGGTAGCAAAGCTATATTAAGAAGGGATGAAATCCAATGAAAAATTTTATTAAAAACAGAAAAGGTTTCACTTTGGTGGAATTGGTAGTAGTAATCGCCATTTTAGGTATCCTGGCAGGTATCGCAATTCCACGTTTTATGAGTGCTACTGAAACGGCACGTGGCGCTAAAACAGTTGCTGACTTGCGGACTTTAGAAAGTGCTGCTGTAATGTACTATGCTAAAACTGGTTTAGTTCCAACTAAAGATGACTTAGAAAAAGGTAATACTACGCTTGGTACTGCAGCATTAGTTGCTTCTTGGCCTGTTCCTACATCTGGAAAAGCTATTATAAAAAATAATGACAATAAAGAAATTACTTGGACGATTAGTTCTGGAGCTGCATATTCAATCAATGCAGAAGGCCGACCTACTATTGGTGATCTAACTATTGATCAAATTTTAAAAGCTTCAACTGGTAGTGAGTTGAAGAAGTAATTTTAATAGTATTAAATAATAAAGGCGGATGATAATTATCATCCGCCTTTATTATTTAAAGCATTTGGCAAAACTATTTTTTTAGTAGTTTTTATTAAATTTCAGGTATTTTTAAAATGTTATCTTTTTTAATTACTTCTATAGTTTGTGTTTTACCTACACCAATATTACCGTTAGTTACTTGGTAAACTGTAGCTTGTATAAAACCGGGTTTGGTCAGTTTTGGATAGACATATAGAGTATAATTTCCAGTATTTGTTCCTCTAATTGACCAGCCGTATTTATTCAAATCAAAGCCATTTTTTTGCAGGTATGCGTTTATTATAGCGGTTCGCGTACCTTCACCTTTAGCTTCAGAATCAATGTTTCCTTGCCCAAAATTATTAATATTACCAGAGTTTATTGCATCTAGGATACCTTGGCTTACATTTTCGGCAATTCCATTAGCCACATCAATATTTATGCCATTATTGGAACCTACAGAAATAGGACTTCCGCCGTTATTGCCTTTTTGACCTGTTAAAAATTCATAAATAGATTTGCCATCACAGGTAGCAAATGGAAAATCCACACCATCCCTTTTTTGGCTATTATAGCCATAATAATATTGACGATCAGATAAATCATAACGATAGGTATTGCCGTCACTGCCTTGAAAAGAAATTATTCCCTGCGGCGGTAAAGGATAACCACCAGAGAAATAATCATTAAATTTTTCGGAACCAGACTCGAATTTAAAACCGGAGTTGGTAGTGCTAACCTTAGGATATTGACCGCCGTGATCTGCAGCATAAACTAAAGCCATGCTTTCGATAGTACGCATATCACCCAATAATTTAGCGCCACGGGCTGCTTCTGTAGTGTCTATAAATCTAGGGATAGCAATACCCGCTAAAATACCAAGTATAGCTATTACTATTACTAATTCAATTAAAGTAAAACCTTTTAGCTTTTTCATTTTTTACCTTCGCAACTTATATTATTTATTATAATTATAACATATATTTATAATACAATTAATAGTAAAATATGCTGATTGATAAAATATTAGATGAAAAATAAATTTAGAAAATAATCAAGGATTAACAGTAGTCGGTTTAGTCAAGAAATGTTTTAAATCTTTACCAGTACCTAAAGTAATAGCTACGCCTGCAACTTTAGTGCCAGTTGCAGCAGTAAGAGCTAAACCATAAGATCCTTCACTATTAGTACCAGTGACACCAGACTCAGGAATAATATAAGCTCCCTGGGGTGGAATAGGCTCTGCAGCAAGATAACCATTGTCAATCAAGTCCTCCATACTGTCAGTATAAACACCTTTTTCAACATTATATGTTTTTAGTAATCAGTTAGTTTTTTCAAAAGCAAATATATTTATAATAAAAACACTTATGTATTAGCGTCATCAAATAGCTTTTACGTTGTGCTTTAATTTAATACACAAGCGATAATCAAGGTAACCTGTTAGGTATGTGTTTATTACAATAGTTTGTAGACTGTTATTTTATAGATACTTATAAAAACTATCTAATCATTTACAAAAAACAAACGAACCTTAAAAAGGTTCGTTTATAAATACTATTAATTTCCTACTAATTCAGTTAATGGAATAGGAGTTGCAAGGTTTATGGCAACTATCAATTCTGCACCATCTATAGCAGAATGCTCATAAAATATATAACCACCTAATGAAGGATCCATAACAGTCCCTTTATATATTTTTAAGCCATCTTTTCTAATATCCTTATTACTAGCGTTTGGGAAAAATGCTTTACCTGCAGGCGGAGTAGGAACAACTTCTAAATACCCCTGTTCTACCAATAATGGAATAATTTCCGGATGTTCTTTGGCAGAACCTACTACAAGATTATTTTGTTCGCCGCCATTTTTAGCAAGATACATAGTATAAGCTGCTTGAATAGTCCTCATATCAGCTAGGATACGTGCACCTCTGGCAGTTGCTTGGGCCTCTGTATAATATGGAATTGCGATACCGGCTAAAATACCAATGATTGCGATAACTACAACTAATTCAATTAAGGTAAAACCTTTGCTTTTATGCATTGTTTGTTACCTCCTGGAAGATAAAATAAAACGGCTAACAAAATTGTCAGCCGTTTAGTTAAAGCGACTTTTTATTAAGGCGTAGGAGTTGTTGTTGTTCCTTGCAGTAATTGTGTCAAAGTAACATCGTTAGAACCAACAGTAACAGTAAGATTACCAGGTTCTACACCAGTACCGGTATATTTATATGTTGCACCGCTGGCAATAGTTCCTTCGTACGGTTTAGCGTTGGTATTATTGCTCATTGTAGGAGCAACAATGATATTGCCAGCCGGAGGTAATGGCCAGCCCCCCTGTACTAAATCTGTAAAATCGGTATCAGTATTTGCCGTAGGATATTTTGAATATTTAGCAAAATAAATCATTTCCGCCGATTGGATGGTACGCATATCAGCAACTACTTTAGCGCCGCGAGCGGATGCAGTAGCATCAAGAAAACGCGGAATTGCCATGCCGGCAAGGATACCGATAATGGCGATTACTACTACCAGTTCCACCAAAGTGAAACCTTTTTGGTTTTTAGTAAAATTCAAGAGGATTAATAATTTCCATTAAGTTAGTATCAGCAGTCTGAGCGTTTATTAAACGCAGGGGTTATTTATTAAATTTATAACGTTTTGTAAGACTCTGGTAAGACACAAATCAATATTTTAGTTTGTTGATTGCAGTTAGAAGCTGCCGGATATTTTTGTGAGTGTAGCTTTCAGTGACATCGGCATTGGCGTGACCAACTATGCGTTTTAAAATAACGCTGCCGGCGCTGATCCCGCATGAGTCCATACCGCTGATAAAGGTATGACGACAGTCATGGGGCTTATGCTGCATTTTTAATGTTGACATTAACAGGTTAAAAAAACGTTTTTTGTAGGTATCGTAGATTATTGGCTGTCCATTTTCTGTTTCGATCAGATATTTACCGTGCATACGGGCGGCGACAAGCGGCACGATATCTTTATGCAGTGGCAGGATACGGTGTGCTGCTTTTGTTTTAGTACCGTGCAGGTCAATAATCTGCTTTTTGAGGTCGATATGTACCGTTTGTATTTCCAGCAACTCGCCGATGCGTATACCGCTGTAAAGCATGATCAGTACCGTATCGACCAGCCTGACGTCATTGTAATGATGGCGGCTGCCGTCAGCAAGCGGCAGTGTCAGTTCAAGATTTTTCCATAAACATTTGATTTCACTGTGAGTAAAAATACTGCGGGATGTTTGTTTGGCAGTAGCGTTCTTTTCCAGATAACGCGAATAGTCTACGTTGATAAGATCATTTTCAAGTGCGAGACGAAAAATACCGTTGAAAATAGTTTTTAAGCGCGTTTGCACACTGGGGGAAAGGTGCTGATTATTATCCAGGACTGCCTGCATTTGTGCTTTTTTTACTTTTTTGATTGGTTCGTTGGCAATATCAGTACATTTTTTCCAGGCTGCCGTAAAACTGCAGCGTGAGGAACGTGAAAGGCGGACGGTATGTTTGTCATACCACTGGTTGTAAAGCTCGCCTAAAGTGATATGCTGCAGATTTAAGTCGTAAGGGCGTTTGTTGTAGTCGGCAAGTGCGATTAGGGCAGCGCGTCTGCTGGTATAGTAACCAAGTGTGTGATATTTTTGCAGTGGTTTGCCATCTGTTTGATACTGCCAGCCTGCTGTCAGTCGTACACGATAGGGTTTGCGGCGGTTGCCGGGCAGTTTGCTGATGCCGCCATAACCGTTAGGATTTTTCATAGTATACCTCCTTTTTATTTATCTTAGCAGATTATTTTAGCTTTAAAACTGTAAGACACAAGTAAACCACAGAAAAAATAATTTTGTAGATAATGAAAGCAGTATTGTAGTTTTCAAAATGTTCACAGAAGTGAATATTTTTGTATAATGAAGATAGTAAAGGACGGTGATACAGTATGACATACGGTAAATTGAGTGATCGTTGTCTCAAAGTATTCGTAGTTCTGCTGATCGCGGGCGTTTTGGGCGGGTTCTGTCTGCCCCATTTTGTGGAAGCAGTCGCCGGAGGCTATAATACCCGTGCTGTCGGCATGTCGCTTGGTGCAGAGGGCCTGGCGGCACCTGTTTTATCAGCTGATTTTAAACCGCAGGGCGGCGAGCTGGCTTTGGCTAAGCTGATAGAGGCAGGCTATTTCGATACTTTGGTCAATTGAATACATGTATACAATACAAAAGTACTTGCTTTTTTTAAACTATCTGCTATAATAACTAACATCACAAGTGAATAATGCGTGGATGAAACATATGGGAGAAGACGATGCGTCTACCGAAGGAGCTAAACTCTCAGGTGCCTGGAAATCAGGCGGAACCGTATGCGGACACAACTCTGGAGAGTCCCTTGAATGGGCGCCGAAGGTGCACGAATATCGTTGATGTTCTTATCTCTCAGGCCAATGGACAGAGCAATAGCAGTAGTTCCGCTGCCTTTTAGGCAGGGGAGTACTTATATCGTTTTTTTGCCCACCGGAGTTGTCGTTATTCCGGTGGGCTTTTAGTTTTTCATTTCACATAAGGGGAAGAGGGAGAATTTTATGTTGGAGCTTTTGAATGAGATCGACAGTTTTGTGTGGGGACCGCCGTTATTGGTATTATTGGTTGGTACCGGTATCTGGTTGACCCTGCGTTTGAATTTATTGCAGGTGCTTAAACTGCCAATGGCTTTAAAATTGATTTTTTCGGCTAAAAATGATGGTGACGGCGACGTCAACAGTTTTAAAGCATTGTGTACAGCTTTGGCAGCTACTGTCGGTACAGGTAATATAGTCGGTGTTGCTACTGCTATCAAAGCAGGTGGTCCTGGTGCCTTGTTCTGGATGTGGCTGGCGGCATTTTTTGGTATGGCTACCAAATATGCCGAAGGTCTTTTGGCGGTAAAATACCGTACAGTTGACGCTAATGGCAATATTGCCGGCGGACCTATGTATTATATTGAAAACGGTTTAGGTAAATCTTATAAACCGCTGGCTGTTTTCTTTGCCGTGTCCGGTGTGTTGTGTGCTTATTTTGGTATCGGTACTTTTGCTCAGGTCAACGCTATAGTTGAGATTACGCAGTTGTCTGTTGGCATTCCTGTTATTTATACTGCGATTGCGCTGACAGTGCTGGTTGCTGTCGTTACTATTGGCGGTCTTAAATCTATCGCCAGCGTAGCAGGTAAAATCGTTCCTTTTATGGCCTTGTTATATGTTGTTACTACCGTAGGTATTTTACTTATATTTGCAGATCAGGTGCCTGCAGCTATTTCCACAGTGCTTACTAATGCTTTTAGTCCTACGGCTGCCGCTGGCGGCTTTTTGGGCGCAACTGTTATGATGGCAATGCGTAATGGTATTGCCCGTGGTGTTTTCTCTAACGAATCCGGTCTTGGCAGTGCCCCGATCGTTGCTGCTGCTGCTAAAACAAAATGGCCCGCCGAACAGGGGCTGATTTCTATGACCGGTACTTTTATTGATACGATCATTATTTGTACACTGACTGGGTTGACGCTGGTTGTTACTAATGTCTGGACTGGTGATTTGAATGGTGCGGCGTTGACTCAGGCTGCCTTTACGATGGGCTTCCCGGTGTGGGGCAAATATCTATTGATGGTTGGCCTGGTACTGTTTGCCTTTACTACGATCTTAGGCTGGAATTACTATGGTGAACGCTGCATCGAATATTTGCTGGGTGTTAAAGCAATTTTACCGTACCGTATTATTTTTATTTGCCTGATTGCCTGTGGTGCATTCTTGAAACTGGAAGCAATCTGGGTTTTAGCAGATATAGTTAACGGTTTGATGGCTATTCCTAATTTGATCGCGCTTCTGGGGCTGACTGGAGTTATCGTAGCCGAAACAAAACGTTATACCGCGCATCTGGCAAAGCAAAAAGAAAAGGACTCTATTGCTGAAGAAGTGGCTGAAGAAGCTTAAGTTTTAGTAAATGGTTAGACCCCAAAAGGCAGTTTTTATGACTGCCTTTTTGATTGCAGAAAACTTTATTTGAAGAATCTGTCAGGTAAAATACGAAAAGACTTGACTTTAGGATCAAAAATCTATATAATATCCTTTGTATTCGGGGCGTGGCTCAGCTTGGTAGAGCACCTGCCTTGGGAGCAGGGGGTCGCAGGTTCGAATCCTGCCGCTCCGACCAAATACATAGAGCATTGCTTAGTAAATTGCGGGTGTAGTTTAGTGGTAAAACCTCAGCCTTCCAAGCTGATGTTGTGGGTTCGATTCCCATCGCCCGCTCCAATTTTTGGTCTGGTAGCTCAGTAGGATAGAGCAACGGCCTTCTAAGCCGTGGGTCGGGGGTTCGAATCCCTCCCAGATCACCAACAAAATAAGATGAATTAAAACCATTTCTGATATTTTCAGAAATGGTTTTTTGTTTTTGTTATAATGAAAGGCTTTTCGATAATTGCATCTGTAATATTTATAGTTGATTTGAGAACACTGAATTTATAGAAATAATTAAAGTTTGAATACATAATAGAAATAATAAATGAAATGGCTAGAAATTTGTTACAAATTTTACTTTTTAGGTAGAAAAATAAAATATTATTAAATATTTACAGAAATATGTTGAATAATATTCTTTTTGAAGTTAAAATGTTGTTAAATAAACAAGAAAGTGACTAATATAATATCAAGTGAGGTGTAGCAAATGACAGTTGGCGGAAGAATTTATTTAAAAAAGGACAACAGTGGATTGGAATTAGTTAAAGCGTTTGCCAAGATACCTACAGCTAATATTGCTGATACGATGGGACGTTCTTGTGCTATGCATCCAAGAATTAAGTTGTTTTCCAGTCCGCATGGAACGGTATGGTCAGGAATTGCCCTTACTGTCAAATCTCGTGGGGGAGATAACCTTCTTATACACGCAGCTTTGGATATGGCTAGAGAAGGTGATGTGATTGTTGTTTCTAATGAGGGCGGTGTAGATAACAGGTCGTTGATGGGAGAGATTATGTTTACATATGCTGCTTATAAAAAACTTAATGGTTTAGTATTAGATGGTCCGATAAGGGATGTAAAAGCCGCAAAGGAAATACCATTACCTATTTATGCTACAGGTTCTACACCAGGTGGTCCTTATAAAGAAGGACCGGGAGAAATAAATGTACCAATTTCTTGTGGTGGTATTAGCGTAAACCCAGGAGATATAGTTGTTATGGATGATGATGGTGTAATAATTATTCCCTTGAAGGATGCTTCTGCGGTACTTGCAGCAGCGCAAAAACTGCAAGAAACTGATGAAGCTAAAGTGGTTGCCGCTGGGAATGGAACTGCTAAGCGTGAGTGGGTAGCTAAAGCTATCGAGACAAAAAAGATTGAAATAATTGACGATTACTATTAATAAAGCAAGTTGTTTGGGAAACGAGGGGATAGTATGAGTACGTTTTTGTTAAATAAAAAATATTTGCCGCATAGAGTAGGCGTTTGTTTTATCATAGGTATTATAGCCGGACTGTTTTTCCATGATTTTTCTATTTGGGTAAAACCTGCCGGAGATCTATTTATGAATATGATTAAAATGTTAATTGTTCCGGTTATCTTTTTTAGCGTTACAAGCGGCATTGCTGCTATTGGTGATGTGCAGCGGTTGAAAAGAATTGGCAGTAAAGTAGTCATTGTCTATTTCCTTATGACAGTTATTGCTTGTATTGTTGGTATTGTTATGGTTAATATAACTCATCCAGGTGTGGGATTTACACTTGATAATATGCAGGCATTTGATACTTCAAAAGTGAAAACCCCATCATTTGTAAATTTTTTGTTTGATATGGTACCAGTTAATATTGTTGACAGTATGGCTAAAAATCAGATTATGCAAATGATTTTTTTTACTGTTCTTGTAGGTGTGGCACTGGTGTCTTTAGGTGAGAAGGTAGCTGGGGTTACTAAAATTTTTGATCAATGTGCAAGTATTATTTATAAAATGCTGGATATAGTTATGTTATATTCTCCTATTGGTGTATTAGCACTGATGGCGAATACTACGGCTGTATTTGGACCTAAGCTTTTTGGGGTTCTGGCTAAGTTTGTTTTTACAGATTGGGTTGGCTGTCTTTTGATTTGGTTTTTCTTTAGTGGTATCGTCTGGTTATATACTAAAGTAAATTATCTGGAAATGTGTAAATCAATGATACCGATCTGGGTAAATACTATTGCTACTAATTCCAGCGCAGGTACGATACCTATAACTCTAAATGTTACTACAGAAAGGTTAAAGGTACCGATGTCTATTGCTTCATTTTCTATACCTTTGGGAGCCACGATAAATTTGACTGGAGCCGCTTTATATAAAACGATACTGGCGTTTTTTGTTGCTGAGATCTATGGTTTGCAGCTCACTATTGATCAGATTTTAATGGTTATTATTATTTCGACTATTATGTCTATCGCGGCACCAGGTATCCCCGGTGGTGGTATTGTAACAGGTGCGATTTTTTTAAATCTTTTAGGTTTGCCAATGGATTTAATGGGACCTATTGCTGGAATGTACAGACTTATTGATATGTCACATACTACAGTAAATGTATCGGGTTATGTTTTAGGAACGATGCTGGTTGCCAAAAATGAAAATATTTGGACTGGTGAAGATTTTAATAAAACTTTAGTTTAGGATAGGAGGAATTATAATGTTAGCAGAAAGAATGAATACTTTTTCAGGTTCGCCAACTTCTGCATTGATTGCGAAAGTAGCTGAGTTGAGAGCAGAGGGAAAAGATATTATTTCTTTAAATGTGGGTGAACCTGATTTTGGGACTCCTGATTATATTAAATGCGGAGCTATCAAGGCAATAGTTGATAACTTCAGTAAGTATACTGCTGGTAACGGTATTATAGAATTACGCCGTTTGATTTCTAAAAAATTACATGAAGATAATAATTTAGAATATACCACAGATGAAATTTGCGCGACTGTAGGAGCTAAGCAGGCAATTTTTAATTCGATCATGGCTTTAGTAGATCCTGGAGATGAAGTGCTTTTGCCAGTTCCTTGCTGGGTTAGTTATACTGAGATGATTAAGTTTGCAGGAGCGAAACCAGTTTTTGTAGATGTAGAAGCAGAAACTTTTGATTTGGATATTGAGGCTTTAGAGAAGGCTGTAACTACGAAGACAAAAGCTATTGTTATTTGTACTCCTAATAATCCAACTGGAGCTGTTTATAGCGAAGGTACTTTGCGTAAATTAGCTGATTTAGCTTGTAAATATGATTTTTATATTATTACAGATGAAATTTATGAAAAGCTTATTTATGATGATGCAAAGCACTTTTCAATAGCTTCTATTTCTAAAGATGTTTGGAACAGGACTTTAACTGTAAATGGCTTTTCTAAGGCTTATGCAATGACTGGCTGGCGTATTGGATATGTAGCTGCCAATAAAACTATTATAGATGCAATAAAGAAAATTCAAAGTCAAACAACTTCAGCTACCAGTGCTATATCTCAGAAGGCTGCTGTTGCTGCTTTGAGTGGACCGCAGCATGATTTGGAAGTAATGGTTGCAGAGTTCGATAAACGAAGAATTTATTTATTGCAGCGTTTGGCCGAAATGCCGGGGGTAAGCTGTGCGAAACCTAGAGGAGCTTTTTATCTATTGCCGGATTTCAGTTGTTATTTTGGCAAAAAATATCGTGGCCGTGAAATAAAAGATGCCGTTGATTTTGCTAATATTCTATTAGAAGCTGTTCTGGTGGCATTGGTTCCAGGGGAAGCATTTAATATTAAGGGTAAAGTAAGATTGTCTTATTCTAATTCTATGGAGAATTTAAAGGAAGCAATGGATAGAATACAGACTTTTGTAAGAGAACTTGAATAAAATAAAAAGAAGCAGGGAAATTTATCCCTGCTTCTTTTTATTTTATGGTGTATAATATTAACATAATACTTAATATTTAAAGGAATGTTGTTATGGATAATTTGATTAGTAAGATCCAGTCTATGAATTTAACTAAAACAGAAAAAGTTATAGCAGATTATATTCTTGATAATATTAATAACATTGGTCTTAGTACAGTGACTGATATATCTTTAAAGTTAGGTGTAAGTGATACTTCTATTATTAGGTTTATTAGATTACTTGGATTTGCTGGGTTTGCTGATTTTAAAAATACTATGAAAGAACGGATGCTTGAACATTATAATTTGAATTTATCGCCAAGCCAGAAATTTACTAATACCAAAGATAAAATAAATAGTGATAACGTAGTAAACGATGTTTTTTATAAGGCTATTGATAATTTATCTTCGACGATGCTTAATTTAGATGACAAATTAGTGAATAGTATCGCTGAGTGTATTATAAAAAGTCGGAATAAATATATTATTGGTTTTAGAGGAACATCTTGTTGTGCTGATTATTTTACACGTAAAGCAGTGTTTTTTGTGCCGCATTTGATTTTGTGCAATATGGCAGAAAGCAGTGTTATAGAAAAATTGATTGATCTTAATGAAGAAGATTGTTTGGTGATGTTTTCGTTCCCGCGCTACTCTGAGATTAATTATTCTATTTTAGAGCTGGCTAAAAAGCGTGGTAGTAAAATCATTCTCATTACAGACAGAGTAACGTCACCATTAGTGCCATATGCTGATTATTTGTTAACGGTAAAAATAGACGGAGTTGGTTTTACAAATTCTTATGTAGTTCCATTATGTGTTGCAGAGTCGTTAGCAATCTTGATTGGTCAGAAAATTGGAACTGATTCTAAACAGCGGCTGGCAGATTTAGATTTTTATATTAGCAAAAATAATTTATATTAAATGTGAAAATGATAAAAGTCTGGATTTTAGTTAGCCAGACTTTTAATTTTTTATTTTATGGCTATAATATTAGATGGATTGCGTATTTGGAAAGGAAAATTTTATGTTTAGTTCGATTATGATTTTTATTTTGGCAGGTCTGGCTGAGATCGGCGGCGGTTATCTTGTATGGCAGTGGTGTGGGTCTGATGATGTGGGCTCCACGGTAGTAAAAAAGTCTAAAATACTATTTTCAGCACTTTTATTTAAGAAAATAATAATATTTTGAGAGAAAAAGTGAAAAACAGTTGAGGAATTGATTAGTATATGCTATTTTAGTATATAGTAAAATATTTTATCCAAGAAAAGAGTGACGCTAATGAAAAACATACTGGGAAGTTTGCCTGCCCGACTTTTACTGGGTGTTATTGCAGGTATTCTGGTAGGCTTATATGCCAATGAAGCTTTGATGCAGGTTATATTAACCATCAAAAATTTACTTGGTTCATTGATTATTTTCTGTGTACCGCTGATTATTATCGGGTTCATTGCCCCGTCTATCACGCGTTTGGGCCAGCATGCGTCGACAATGCTGCGTGTTGCTATTACTTTAGCTTATGTTTCTTCGGTTGGAGCAGCATTTTTTGCAATGTTTTCAGGGTATGGTATTATTCCCCATCTGAATATTGTTTCTTCTGTAGATGGTTTAAAAGAACTGCCAAAGTTGTTGTTTGATCTAAAGATCGACCCGATCATGAGTGTAATGAGCGCCTTGGTCTTTTCTGTTTTGATTGGTGTGGCAGCTGCCTGGACTAAGGCTGCTGTGATTACTAAATTTTTGGAAGAATTTCAAAAAATTGTTCTGGCTATCGTTACTAATATTGTTATTCCTCTGCTGCCGATTTTTATCGCCTGTACTTTTTGCGCATTGTCGTATGAAGGTACGATTACCAAACAGCTGCCTGTGTTCCTGATTGTAGTGCTGATAGTAATGGTGGGACATTATATCTGGCTGGCATTGTTGTACGGTTTGGCAGGTCTTTATGCCGGCGCTAATCCAATGGAAGTGCTTAAGCATTACTGGCCGGCTTATATTACTGCCGTAGGTACAATGTCATCGGCGGCTACTTTAGCAGTGGCGTTGGAATGTGCACGTAAATCAAAAGTGCTGCGCAAAGACTTGGTAAATTTTGGCATTCCACTGTTTGCCAATATTCATTTATGTGGCAGTGTTTTGACTGAAGTATTTTTTGTTATGACTGTTTCGCAGATTTTATATGGTGCTTTGCCGGAATTAGGTACGATGATTTTATTCTGTCTGTTGCTGGGTATTTTTGCTATTGGTGCCCCCGGTGTTCCAGGTGGTACAGTTATGGCTTCTTTAGGCCTTATCATCAGTGTACTGGGTTTTGATGCTACTGGTACGGCTTTGATGTTGACGATTTTTGCACTGCAGGATAGCTTTGGTACTGCCTGCAATGTAACTGGTGACGGTGCTTTGACTTTGGCCCTGACAGGCTATGCTGAAAAAAATGATATTGAAGAAGTAAATGAAGCTTCTATTTTATAAATCAAATTTATAAATCAAACCATTTTTATAATAACCCCGTTCCCAAAAAGGGAACGGGGTTATTATTTTAAGTTGATAAAAGATAAATAAAGTGATAAAATATTTAAAATAAAACTTAAAAATATATTTATAAAAATTATATTTAAAAACTAAAGAAAAAGTTTTAAAGATATTAAAATTTATTTGGCGAATAAGCTGCTTGCAGCAATGTCATAATAAAAAAGCGGCGTACAAATTTTTTTATACT